>ENA-OOQR01000030-OOQR01000030.1-human-gut-metagenome-genome-assembly--contig:-NODE-30-length-30806-cov-3.383142_pt1 | contig 30806 bp, 26 predicted proteins | sample MGYA00241268_ERZ501175 | MGnify/ENA primary metagenome ERZ501175 (study PRJEB25962, sample SAMEA2042491) | human gut metagenome | biome: human gut; feature: human-associated habitat; material: faeces...
TTGAGGCTATATGCACTGCATGATTGCCGCATCACGCGAAATGTCGGATGAACCTATTTTAGACAGCCTTTTTCAGTGGGTTTTCGGGCAGAACTAATAGTACTGTGCTTTATTTACATTTATTAAGTGTCTAAAAGTTAAAGTATTTAAAATAGAAAGTCTGTATTTGTTGCTAATGCTAAAAAGTAGTATATTTGTTGAGTGTTAGCCAAACAATAAATAAAAATATCATGAAATACAAAATTCTTTTGGCTTCTTTGTTGTCTGCCGTATTGCCTTTGTCTGCTCAGACATATCAGGTTACTGTGTCAGAAAATGATGAGCCTATGATGAAAGGTAAGTTTGAACCTACATGGCAGTCGCTTGAACAATATCAGGTGCCAGAGTGGTTCCGCAACGTAAAGTTCGGTATATGGGCACATTGGGGACCGCAATGTGTTGAGGGTACGGGCGACTGGATGGCACGTTCGTTATATATAGAAGGTACGCGCGAATATAAATATCATGTAGAGCACTACGGACACCCGTCAGAAGTAGGCTTTAAGGATATAATACCTTTGTGGAAAGCCGAAAAATGGGACCCGGAAAAGTTGGTGGCTTTTTACAAGAAGATTGGTGCCCAATATTTCTTTGCATTAGGCAATCATCACGATAACATGGATCTTTGGGACAGCAAGTATCAGCCGTGGAACTCAGTCAACATGGGTCCTAAGCGTGATATCCTGGCGGAGTGGGCTAAGGCTGCGCGCAAAAACGGACTGTATTTCGGTGTCAGTCTGCATGCCGACCATGCGTGGATATGGTATGAACCGTCGCAGCGCCATGATACCATCGGACCTAAAAAAGGTATTCCTTATGACGGAAAACTGACAAAGGCCGACGGCAAGGGAAAATGGTGGGAAGGATACGACCCGCAGGACCTTTATGCACAGAATCATCCGCTGAGCAAAGACAGCTGGAACAACAATTCAATACACGGGCAGTGGGCATGGGGCAACGGTGCCAATCTGCCTTCCAAGGAATTTTGCACAAACTTCTATAACCGCACGCTCGACGTGATTAACCGGTATAATCCCGATCTTCTGTATTTTGATGTAACGGGAGTGCCGTTCTATCCGTTTTGTGATGCCGGACTGAAGATTGCTGCCCACTTTTATAATCACAGCATGGCCACACACAAAGGCAAACTTGAGGCCGTGATGTTCGGCAAGATACTTAACGAGCAGCAGAAGCGCGCCCTTGTGTGGGACGTTGAACGCGGCGCACCAAACGAAATCATTGAGCGTCCTTGGCAGTCGTGTTCATGTATAGGCGGTTGGCATTACAATACAAGTATATACGAGAATAACGGATATAAATCGGCAGCCAATGTGGTGAAATTGCTGGTTGACATCGTAAGCAAGAACGGAAATCTGTTGTTAAGCGTGCCTCTGAGAGCCGACGGAACGTTTGATGAGAAAGAAGAAAAGATACTCAATGAGTTTGGCGACTGGATGGCCATAAACAAAGAGGCCATATACGACACACGCCCGTGGGTGGTGTTTGGTGAAGGGCCAATAGCCGACTCTGACATACCGCTTAACGCGCAGGGATTTAACGAAGGCTCTTATGGCAATGCCGGAGCTGACGAGATAAGATTCACCACAAAGGGCAATACGCTTTATGCCATAGCCCTGGCGTGGCCTGCTGACGGCAGGGTTGTAGTTAAGTCGCTTGCCAAAGGCGGCAAGACTGCTCCGTGCGGTGATATTAAAAAGGTGGAACTGCTTGGCCACGGCAAAGTGAAGTTTGAGGTTACCGACAGCGGACTCGAAGTGATGCTGCCCGAAAAACTTAACGACATTGCGCCTGTGCTGAGGATAAGATAAGCCTTGTTCTTTCAGTAAAAACAATACCATGTTATGGCTTCTGTTCGCTCTGCCATGTGGCGATAGTCTGCGGGCAGCGACAGAGATGCCATTTATGGTTAAAGAATGTAAATAAAAATAGCCGCAATTTGTACGTGCGGCAGAAATTAATTACCTTTGCACAAATATAATAATAAATGCTGAAAAGCGTGAAAATAAGAGAAGTGGTTGATGCCCTTGAGCGTTTCGCGCCTCTGCCTCTGCAAGAGAGCTTTGATAATGCCGGCTTGCAGGTTGGATTAACGGAGGCGGAAGTTTCAGGGGCTTTATTGTGCCTTGACGTTACCGAAAAGGTGGTTGACGAAGCAGTGGCTTTGGGATGCAATCTCATTGTGAGCCATCATCCGTTGATTTTCCATGCGCTTAAGCGCATCACTTATGCTGACGATGTGCAGCGTGCTGTTGCCAAGGCTATAAAGAATGATATTACAATAGTTTCGATGCACACTAACATGGACAATGCCCTTGGCGGTGTCAACTTTAAGATAGCGGAGAAGATGGAGCTTGAGGATTGCCGTTTCTTCGCGGAAAAGACTGTTGACGGCATTCAGTGCGGCAGCGGAGTGATAGGAGAGTTGCCGGAGGCTCTTGCAGCCGACGACTTTGTCATTATGCTTAAGCGTACGTTCGACGTTGAGTGTGTGCAGTGTAATCAGCTTTTGCGCCGTCCTGTCAAGAAGGTTGCTCTTTGCGGAGGAGCCGGCTCATTCCTTCTGCCAGATGCGATAGCCCTTGGTGCTGACGCCTTTGTTACGGGCGAAATGCATTATCACGAGTATTTCGGGCATGAGCAGGAAATACAGATAGCCGTTATCGGCCATTATCAGAGTGAGCAGTATACTAATGAAATTTTTAAATCAATAATCGAGGAGAAGTGTCCGGGAGTTGTGGCTTATCTCACAAAGACCAACACCAATCCTATAATTTATTTATAATAATATGGCTAAAAAGGATCCAACAGATTTGTCTGTAGAAGAGAAACTGAAAACTCTCTACCAGTTGCAAACCACATTGTCGGCTATCGATGAAAAGAGAGCGCTCAGAGGTGAGTTGCCTCTTGAAGTGCAGGACCTCGAAGATGAGATAGAAGGTCTTACAATACGTATAGAGAAAATAAAGAACGACATCACGGAATTCCAAAACGCCGTGGTTCAGAAAAAGGCTGAAATTAACGAGGCTCAGGCCAGCGTTGAGCGTTACAAGAAACAGCTCGATGATGTTAAGAACAACCGTGAGTATGACACTCTTAGCAAAGAAATCGAGTTCCAGTCGCTCGAAATAGAACTCTGCAACAAGAAAATAAGAGAGGCTAATGTTAAGATTGAGGAGAAAAACAAAGATCTTCAGAACAACGAAGAGCTGATAAAAGACCGCCGCATGGCTCTTGAAGAGAAGAAAAATGAGCTCGACGAGATTATGGACGAGACAAGAGCCGAGGAGGATAAGCTTAAGGAAAGAGCCAAGGAACTTGAACTGAAGATAGAGCCGCGCCTTCTTGCAAGCTTTAAGCGTATACGCAAAAATGCCCGTAACGGACTGGGTATTGTTTACGTGCAGCGTGATGCATGTGGAGGATGTTTCAATAAGATACCGCCTCAGCGTCAGCTTGATATCAAGATGCACAAGAAGATCATTGTCTGCGAATATTGCGGACGTATCATGATAGATCCTGAACTGGCTGGTGTCAAGACCGAGAAACCTGTTGAGGAGAAACCGAAACGTAAGCGCGTAATACGTAAGCGTACGGTTAAGAAAGAGGATGATGACGATTTTGTACCTGAAGAAAGATAGTCTTAATTCATAATTTATATGGTTACACGACGTTGACGCCCGTTTAATTTTTATAGTGGGCGTCTGTCGTCGTGTTCTAATGACAGATTGAAAGCAATAATAATCAAAATAACTTTACGACCATGAATCAAAAACCTAAGCAAAATTACACATTTGCGCTAATTGTCGTATTCATTGTGTGCTTCCTTATCGGATTTATCACTACAATGAATAATTCGATGATTGCATTCTGCTCTGAAGCGTTCAACCTCTCAGCACAACAAGGACAGTATGTTAATACGGCCTTTTATGGCGCATATCTGCTGTCAATTCCGTTCGCATTCCTGATGAGTAAGATTGGTTATAAAAACACCCTTATTCTCGGTCTCGCAGTATCTGGTATCGGTTTCGTTATCAATTCTATTGGTATTAATTCTGCCATTGCCGCAGGTGCCAATGTCTATGCTATCTTCTTGGCTTCTATGTGCCTGGTGGCAATGGGTGTTGTAATGCTGCAGAATGTTTCCAATCCTTATGTCATGGTGCTTGGTTCGCCTGAGAAAGGTGCGTTCCGCATGACTCTTAGCCAGGCACTTAACAGTGTTGCAACCACGGTGGCTCCTCTGTTTATCACTTATGTGATAATCAACGGCAAGGCTCCGGCACCTGAGTATGTTCCAGGCCCGTTCCTAGGACTCGGTATTTTCACAATTATTATTTGTCTTATCCTTGTATTCCTGAAATTGCCTAAGATTGACGAAGGCGCTCAGGCTGAGGCTGCCGGAGAGCATCACGAGTATAAGGACAGCGTGTTCAAGTATCCTCATGTATGGCTTGGCGCACTTGGCATCTTTATGTATATGGGTGTTGAAATCGGTGTTCCGTCAATGCTGCCTTACCGTTTCCAGATGCTTTATCCTGACATGGATTCTGCTGATCTTGCAGCTTTGGCAACACAGTATCTTGCATTCTATTGGGGAGGCATGATGGTCGGACGTTTTGTCGGAGCTGGTATCCTCACTAAATTCCAGCCGCGCCGACTGCTTACAGCATGTGTATGTCTTGGCGTTTTGTGCATAGCCCTTTCGCTTTTACTTGTAGACAGCATGGTAGGCATTTGGTGTATGCTTGCAGCCGGACTGTTCCACTCTGTAATGTGGCCGCTTATCTTCAACCTCGGTCTTCAGGCCCTTGGTCCTCACACAAAGGCTGCAACAGGTATCATCAACACAGGTGTTATCGGTGCTGCAGTTCTTATGCCTGTTATGGGTTCTGTTGTTGATGCAACCGGTGTTGTTGTTGCAATGTGCATTATGTTTGTTTATTATGCATATATTGTATGGTTCTGTAACTTCGGCAGTAAAATTGGTATTGACGTGAAATAATATTATACATATTATTATATATCTGAGTCCTCTTTCATCTTTGGTATTGTTGTAAGTCCAAGATGAAAGAGGATTTTCTTTTTTATTATTTTTTATATTGTGAAAAATAAAATCGCACAAAAGTTTGGCGGTAATATTATAATGTCTTATCTTTGCAATGTACTAAAAAGGTGGTGCTGCGGCATTGATAGAGTTGCTTGCGGCTGAGAAGATACACATTGTACCGGTACGGGTAATGCCGAGGTCGGGATTTTTTGGTGACATCGTTTCCTCAAACGTATTTGAGTATTTCGTGCGTTCCGTCTTTTTATTTGTACATATTGTCATAAGTAAAAAGGCATAAAAATGAAGAGTTACATTTCAGCATTGAGCATTGCCGGTTCTGATCCGTCGGGAGGTGCAGGCATTCAGGCCGATTTAAAGACATTTTCGGCGCTTGGTGTCTATGGCGCTGCTGCCATTACGGCCGTAACGGTGCAGAACACTATGGGCGTGAAGTATGTGCATGAACTGCCTCCGCAGGTGGTACACGACCAGATTGTGGCTGTTATGGAAGACATTCATCCTGATGCTGTCAAGATTGGTATGGTGAATGATGCCTCCACCCTTGATGCCATAATAAGTGCATTGACAGAGTTTCGTCCGCGTTTTCTTGTTGTTGATCCTGTCATGGTTTCAAGCAGCGGAAAGATGCTCATGACTTCAGATGCCCTTATTTTGCTTAAAGAGCGGCTGCTGCCCATGACAGATTTGCTCACTCCGAATATTCCTGAAGCATCAGTGTTGTCAGAAGAACCGTCTGATGAGCATTTCTGTGTTGACTCTGCAGCACGCGCAATTCTTGCTTATGGCACAGATGCCGTACTGATAAAGGGTGGTCATGCTTCAGGTAAGGCAAAGACGGATATGCTTTATTGCGGTTCTGGAGACAATATCTCAATTAATGAATTTTCAGCGCCTTCGGTTAATAGCCGTAATACCCACGGTACGGGGTGTACACTTTCATCGGCCATAGCGTCTTTTGTCGCCTGCGGCAACGACTTGATTACTGCGGTTGGTGAGGCTAAAAGGTATCTCACATCGGCACTTGTTGCCGGGGCGGACATCGTGGTTGGTAGTGGAACGGGTCCTTTGAACCACTTTTTCAAACCTAAGCCCGCAATTATTATTGATAAAGAATAATGACAAAAAAATATGAACAGACTTCAGTTTATCACACATTTCACTGACAAATATACTTATGTCGACTCTGCCCGTATTGCTCTTGAGGGCGGTTGCCGCTGGATACAGCTGCGTATGAAGGATGCAACTGAGTCAGAATTGGAGAACGTTGCATTGCAGGTGAAGAGTCTTTGTGCCGAATATGGTGCAAAGTTCATAATTGACGATAACGTCATGATGACAAAGCATATAGGTGCAGACGGAGTTCATCTTGGCAAAAACGATATGCCTGTTGATGAGGCAAGAAAGATTCTCGGCTCTAATTATATAATAGGTGGAACGGCTAATACATTTGATGATATATGCCGTCTTTATGCCCAAGGCGCAGATTATATAGGTTGCGGTCCGTTCCGTTTTACCACTACAAAGAAGAATCTTGCAGCCATACTCGGCCTTGACGGATATGCCCGTCTGTTAAAACAGATGAATGAAAGGGGCATAAAGTTTCCGCTGATAGCAATCGGCGGCATAGGATATGATGATATTCCTGCACTTTTCAGAACTGGAGTCTCGGGCATTGCTCTTAGCGGAAGTGTACTGAGGGCAGCCGATCCTGTGAGTGAGATGCGGCGTATTGTCGATTTGATAAAGCAAAAGGAACAAACCTTATAATATATTTATGGAAAATAATGTAAGAATAACTTATCCGGGTTCAGAGAAAGTTTATTTGAAAGGTGAACTTTATCCCGAGATTCGTGTGGGAATGCGTGTTGTAAAACAGACACCCACTGTTACTGTTGTAGGTGACAAACGCACGGAGCGCCCTAATCCTCCGGTGTATGTTTATGATACTTCTGGTCCTTACAGCGACCCGAATATTGTGACAGATGTACGCAAAGGTTTGCCAAGATTGCGCGAACCGTGGATATTGAAGCGTGGCGGAGTGGAGCGTCTGAAGGAAATTTCTTCTGAATACGGACGCATGAGACGTGATGACCATTCGCTTGATTCTCTTCGTTTTGAGCATATAACATTGCCTCTTAGAGCAAAGGACGGCTGCCAGGTAAGTCAGCTGTACTATGCAAAGCAGGGCATAATAACTCCTGAAATGGAGTATGTTGCCATACGTGAGAACATGAACTGCAAGGAACTTGGCATTGACACGCACATCACTCCTGAGTTTGTGCGCAGCGAGATAGCCGCAGGACGTGCCGTAATTCCGGCTAATATTAACCATCCTGAGGCTGAGCCTATGATTATAGGCCGTAATTTCCTCGTGAAGATAAACACAAACATTGGCAATTCTGCCACCACTTCGAGCATAGATGAGGAGGTGGAGAAGGCTGTATGGAGCTGTAAATGGGGTGGTGACACACTGATGGACCTGTCAACAGGAGCCAATATTCATGAGACACGAGAGTGGATTGTCCGCAACTGTCCTGTACCTGTAGGCACTGTGCCTATGTATCAGGCAATGGAGAAAGTGAAAGGTCATGCAGAAGATCTTACTTGGGAACTGTTCCGCGACACACTTATCGAGCAGTGCGAACAGGGCGTTGACTATTTCACTATTCATTGTGGTATACGTCTTCAGAACATTCATCTTGCAGACAACCGCATGACAGGTATGGTTAGCCGTGGAGGAAGCATCATTTCTAAGTGGTGTCAGATGCATCAGAAAGAGAGTTTCCTTTATGAGCATTTTGATGATATCTGCGATATCCTCGCCAAATATGACGTAGCCGTTTCGCTTGGCGACGGTTTGCGACCTGGCAGTGTATATGATGCCAACGACCGTGCTCAGTTTGCCGAGCTTGACACGATGGGTGAGCTTGTTGAACGTGCGTGGGCGAAGAATGTTCAGGCATTTATCGAAGGTCCTGGCCATGTGCCAATGGATAAGATTCCGGAGAATATGCAGCGTCAGATAGAGAAATGCCACAATGCTCCGTTCTATACGCTCGGTCCGTTGGTTACTGATATTGCGCCCGGTTACGACCATATAACAAGTGCAATAGGTGCGGCTCAGATAGGATGGCTCGGCACTGCGATGTTGTGCTATGTAACGCCGAAAGAACATCTTGCCTTGCCAGATCGCGACGATGTACGTGTCGGTGTGGTAACATATAAGCTTGCTGCCCATGCTGCCGATTTGGCAAAGCATCATCCAGGTGCAATGGTGCGCGATAATGCATTGAGCAAAGCCCGTTATGAGTTCCGTTGGAAAGACCAGTTTAACCTGAGCCTTGATCCGGAGCGCGCACTTGAATATTATAAGACGGCAAATCATGTCGGCGGAAAATACTGTACGATGTGCGGACCTAACTTCTGCGCAATGCGTATAAGCCAGACTATAAAAGAAGGTGAGTGCGAAGTTTAGAGTTTATGTAGCTTTTACGTTTAGGCATTATTTAATTATAAGGCAGCATTATTGCCGGTTTATATCTTGAAGGACATATTTATTTATGTCCTCAAGCATAATGCATAATGTGTAGCTAAAACTTTAAGTCATTGAAAATAAATAATTTACCATATAAATAACAAAAATAAAAAATGATAGAAAAAAAAGTATCTCAGGGTATTATCAGTACCTATTTCCAAAAGTTAGAACGTAATCTTGATCTTGATGTAGCCATCGTTGGTGGAGGTCCTTCAGGCATTGTTGCCGCATATTATCTGGCTAAGGCCGGACTAAAGGTTGCCCAGTTTGACCGCAAACTGTCTCCCGGCGGCGGAATGTGGGGCGGTGCTATGATGTTCAACCAGATTGTGGTTCAGAAAGAAGCAATCGACATTGTTAAAGACTTTGACATCAACTTTGAGAGCTATGACGACGATTTGTTCGTTATGGATTCTGTTGAGAGCACTTCTGCGCTTTTGTATAAGGCTGTTCATGCCGGTGCAACAATATTCAACTGCTATTCTGTTGAGGATGTCGTATTTAAAGACAACATTGTGAGTGGTGTTGTTGTCAACTGGACTCCTGTTCTACGCGAGGGAATGCATGTCGACCCGATTAATATTATGGCAAAATGCGTCATTGACGGAACTGGTCATGACAGTGAGATGTGCAAGACTGTAGCACGTAAGAATGGTATTCGCCTTGCAACTGATACAGGTGATGTCATAGGCGAGCGTTCTCTTGATGTTGTGGCAGGTGAGAATGAGGTAGTTAATGGCACAAAGGAGATTTATCCCGGACTGTACGTCTGTGGTATGGCAGCGTCTGCCGTAAGCGGAACTCCGCGTATGGGACCTATCTTCGGCGGTATGCTTATGTCTGGCAAGAAGGTTGCCGAGCTGATAATCAATAAACTTAAGTAATAAAAAGGGAGTTATGAAGTTATGGATTTCATTTCCAATCTTCATAACTCCTTAATATATAATAAGGTGTAACGGCGTTTTGAGAATTTCGCCTTGACGTGTTATCTTGGATATATTGTTTTCTAGTTATTGTATATTTTTATTTATCACTTAAACAATGCTTTGGATTGTAGTTACTTCTCCAACATTTTTTTCAGATGAAGCCATGTTTCTTCATCGCTTATTGGCTAATGGTGTTGACATAATACACTTGCGAAAACCCGGTGCTTTAGTGAGCGACTGTGAACATCTCCTAAAGGAAATGTCGGCTGAAGACCGCTCGCATATTGTTATTCACGACTTTTTTGAGTTGGCAGAGCCTTATGGACTGCGTGGAATACATCTTAACGCCCGTCGAAACACTGTGCCCGATGGCTATAAGGGTCATGTCAGCCGCTCATGTCATTCTTTGGAAGAAGTAAGAAAATATAAGGATATTTGCAGTTATGTATTTCTGAGTCCTATCTTTGACAGCGTGTCAAAGCAAGGTTATGCTTCTGCATTTACTGATTCTGTATTAAGACTGGCATCAGAACAGGGCATAATAGACAATAAAGTTGTGGCATTGGGTGGCGTTACTCCAGATAAAATAAGCTATTTGAAATCGCTAAATTTTGGAGGAGCTGCAATGTTAGGATGTATTAATAATATGTCAAAACTCGATGAAACCGAACTTTGTGTACGTTTGGCTGACATAAGAACGTCTTTTAGTAAACTTTGATTTTTTATTTTGGGCAAAATACGTCGCCTGATATAATTTAGTATTTTGCTGTAGAGGGTTTCAGGCAATAATTTAATTATATCTTTAATGTGTGTTTATAAAAGTCTGCTTATGAAATATTGTTTTAAAGCAGACTTTTATTATGCAGCAATTTAATTAACTCCAAATTAACCTTGTTTTTATAAGTTTTTAATAATAATACGCTACGCGTACATTAAATTATGGCATTTTTTGTGTATTAGATTCGTAATTTTTTTGGTTTAGTCTCGTAGTTTCGTTGTAAATAATATGAAATAACATACAGATAATTTTGCAGGTGAAAAATTTAATCACGTTTCATTAAAACAAAATTAGTTATGAAAATTTCTAACACAATCAAGTCCGGCGTAGTTGTCGCATTCCTTTCAGCAGGAATGTTGTCAGCATCAGCTCAGGAAATCAATTTGAATCAGGACAACTACACAGTTCCGTCATGGACACGTCTGACACGCCTTATGGCAGAAATGCAGTCGGCAAGTCAGCCTTACAGCATCAATATGACTCTTAACGGAGATCCTACCACACGTATGGCCTTTGCGTGGTTTACCAACAATTCTGTAAAGACAGGTAAAGTACAGATTGTTATGAAGGCAGACGCAACTGTAGATGACTTTAATAATCCGAATATTACAATAGATGCTGTTTCTGCAGACGTAAAAGACCTTAATTATGTTACAAGCAAAAACGGCGTAGAAGGTATTGAAGCTAATACAAAACGTTCATACACAAGTCATAAGGCTTTGGCAACAGACCTGAAACCTGGCACAACTTATTCATTCCGCGTTGGTAATGAGCAGGGATGGAGCGAGATTGGACACTTCACAACTGCCTCTGAATCATACGACAAGAAAGAAGGATTCTCATTTATTTATATAACAGATACCCAGGCACAGAACGACGAGATGTTTGATGTTTCTCAGAAAACAGCTCATGCAGCACAAAAGATGGTTCCTGATGCTAAGTTCGTTTTGGTTAACGGTGACTTGGTTGAAACTTCAGGATCAAACAACTCTGAATGGGAATATGAGCAGTGGTTCAGCACAATGCAGGATATTTGGATGAACTATCCGCTTGTTGTTGCTCAGGGTAACCACGATACAAGCTCTAACAGCAATTTCTCATGGCATTTTAATACGGACAATACGTTTAACACTACTTCAGCCGTACCAACGACAATGGAAGGAACTGTTTACTCGTTTGTTCAAGGCGACGCCTTGTTCATGGTGATAAATTATGAAGATTACAAGAAAGAAGGTTACTTTGACGCTCTTGCCGACTGGATGAGAAAGCAGGTTGAGGAGCACAAAGACGTTAAATGGCGTATTGCAACATTCCATAAGAACATGTTTACAGGAAGTAAGTCGCACCAGAGTGACAGTGACGGTCGTCTTGTACGTGAACACATGCTGCCGGTATTCAATGAGCTTCACATAGACGTTGCATTGCAGGGTCACGACCATATCTACGAAGTTATCGGCCCGGTTAACAACCTGACAAAGACTCTCGTTGACGGTGCTGTAGAAGAGGTTGAGACAGTTGTTTCTGGCGGAGTGCGTGAGAATATGACCGGAAAGCAGGGTGGAGTGTTCAATGTAAACGAAGGCACTCTGTACTTCCTTAACAATTCTGCCGGCAAGAAAAAGTATGAGCCACGTGATGAGCAGGCTATGATTGATGCTTATGCAGACCATGGAGTAGACAATTATTGGGGACTCTTCTCTGGTAAGTTCGGTCAGACTGGTGAGCCTACATTCAGCGACGTTACGGTTACTGCAGATACAATATTTGTAAGCACATATACCGTAAATGACGGAGGTACTGCAACATTGTTCGATTCATTCAAGATTATCAAGGAAAACGGCAGTACAACAAACGTTTCTAAGGCTGAAACATCTCCAGTAAGAATATATAACGACTCAGACAACAAGCAGATTGTTATTAAAGGTGTTGAGCCTGAGAGCGTTGAGGTTTATTCTTCTAACGGCTCACTGGCCGGACGCTATACAGGAACAACAATTGCCACAAATGCGATGGGTAGCGGTTTGTATATTGTAAAAGCCATAAAAGGCAATAAAAGTTACTATGGAAAGGTGATAGTTGAATAAACTTCAGCCGTTTATTATAAATAATGGTCTTTCTGAACGTCTGCCGATAAATCGCGGCAGACGTTTTTTTGTTTTATATAGTTTTTAACGCTATTTATTAAAAAACGTAAATATAAGATTACTCGTGCAACGTTTGTTATGGTTTGTCCGTCTTAAAAGTGAATAAATCAGAAGTATGGCTGCCTTAAAATGGTAAGAAATGCTGTTTGAGGTTAAAGATTTTCAGTAAAAAGCATAACAGATGACAAAGAAAAGTATTGATATAAAGCGGATAATACTGCTCCCGGCAATGTTAATGACACTTACGGTGGCTGGACAGAATGTCAGCGGACAAGTTGTAGACGCACGAGGTGAGGGCATTCCATATATTAATGTGGTGGCGTTGTCGTTGCCTGATTCGGCCTATATCACTGGTGTTATGACCGACAGCGTAGGCCGTTTTGGTTTTGATGTTCCGCCGGAAGGTCGCCTACTGCGAGTTTCGGGTGTTGGATATAAGACCGTTTATGTTGACAGAACAGAAAATGAAGGCCGTATCTTTTTGCAGGAAGATACAAGGATGCTTGGTGAAGTGGTGGTCAGAAGCCGTATGCCGAAGACTCGGCTTAAGGGCGATGCCATGGTGACAAACATTGTGGGGACGGTGCTGGAGACGGCCGGAAGCATGGAAAACTTGCTCGACCGTATACCAAACGTGTCGGCCAATAGCGATAAAATCGAAGTGTTCGGACGCGGAGAACCCGAAATTTATATAAACGGACGTAAGATGCTTGACAAAGTGGAGCTTGAGCGCTTGAGTTCGGATAACATAAAGTCTGTTGAAGTAGTAACAAATCCCGGTGCCCGCTATGGCGCAAGTGTCAAGTCGGTTATACGCATAACCACCAAAAAGGCTGTTGGCGAGGGCTTTGGCTTCGATAACAAGCTGTTTGGTGAACTTAATGACCGGAACTACGTTTCGGGGCAGGAGCGCATTAACATGAACTGGCGCAGCGGAGGCCTCGACATTGGCGGAACATTCAACATATCAAGAACCAATACCCCGGACCCGAAACAGATGGAGCAAATAACGTATCTTGACAAGACATGGCGACAGCCAAGCTCGATAGACCAAGTGTATAAGGACAGAAATCTCTATGGACGGCTGGCGCTGAGCTATATGTTCAACGAGAACCATTCGTTGGGAGCAAGCCTCAGCTGGTACCGTTTGCCGTGGAACAACGCTTCAGGATATATGAAATCGAGTGTTGTTAAGGATGATTTGCTTACAGAAGAACTCTTAAGCTCTTACGTAGCTTCAGGACAAACTACGACGCTGCAAGGAAATTTATATTATGTCGGAAAAATCGGCAGACTGGGTATAGATTTTAATACAGACTGGTATTGGAACAAAATGGGCAATGTTATGACCACAGTTGAAGATTATCAGGAAACAGGACAAGAGCCTATAAATCAGCAAGTTATTACATCGTCAGACAGCCGCAACAATCTTGTGGCATCAAAGCTGGTGTTGACTTCTTCGTTGTTTGGCGGCACTCTGTCTTTTGGCGGAGAGTATTCTTATTCGGTGCGCAATACTCTTTATAGCGTGCTTCCTACAGATCTTCTTGAAGACGACAAGAGCCGTATAGAAGAAGGTATGGCATCGGCCTTTGTTGAATATGTCCGCCATTTTGGACCATTGAGCATGCAGGCCGGATTGAGGTATGAGAATGTAGATTTTGATTATTATGACAACGGAGTATATATAGGCGAGCAGAGCCGTGTGTTTAACAATGTTTTTCCGTCACTGTCGCTTTCGGGCACGTTCGGCGATTTTGGCGTTCAGCTTGGCTATGCTTCAGACATCTACCGTCCGTCATATAGTCAGCTTCGCAGTAACATAACCTATGACAACCGCTACACTTATGAGGGCGGTAATCCGTTTTTGCTGCCGTCTAGGTCTAACAACGTTAATTTGTCGCTTACATATAAATGGATAATGTTCAATGCAGGATGGTCGCACGTTGTTGATCCCATATTACAAAACAGTGAACCATACGGTGACGACCCGTCGGTGGTGCTTTTCAGACCTGTAAACGGTGAGTCATACGACAAGATGTACGCCTCGTTAAATATAAGTCCGTCGTTTGGAGTGTGGCATCCGTCGCTCATGTTCGGCGTGCAGAAACAGTGGTTTGCCATGCAGGTTCACGGGCATAATCCGCTCAACAATCCCGTTGGAACATTCCGCTTTGACAATACATTAGACACTAAAATCTGCCGTGTTTCGCTTAATATGCGCTATACGACACGCGGAGGCGACGAGAATGTTTACATGATGAAACCCTCGTTCAGGGCAGATTTGTCTTTATATAAGGCATTTATGCAGGACAGGCTTACGGTGCAGCTGCTTGTACAGGACTTGTTCAAAACATCGCGCCGGCGTATGACCTTGTTTTATGGCTCAATGCGCGAGACGTTTTGGGGCACTCCGGCTCAGCGCAAAATCAGCCTTACTGTGCGCTATAAATTTAATGTCGGCAAGAGTAAATATAAAGGTACCGGAGCAGGACAGAGTCAGAAGAGCCGTATGTAGGCGATAGTGTTGTATCAATGTTATGGCATGCCGCGTATGAATGTTATGCTGTTTTTATTGTCTTAATGCATTAATCAGCATCAGTTTTTATACGTGGCATGCCGTTTTTTTGTATATTTGCATAAATCTTTATATAAGATGACCTGCATCTCGGCATTAAATGGACTAATTTTAGACTTGCTGCTTGGATTTGCATTATAATCTTAAAATTAATACTAAAACGAAAAACATGGAAATAAGAAGTAAATTGGGCAACGAAAACATCATGCAGATGAGGAAAGTGGCATTTTTCTGTTCGAGAAAGGAGCCTGCCGGACTCAAAAATGCTGTTGACAGATGGATAGATAGCCTAAAATCAGACAAACTTTGTGTTATGTGCGGCGACCAGTCGTCAATGGAAAAACACGTATTTTCATCGTTACTTGAAAGAAAAATTCCGGCAATATTGGTGCTGGCAGAAGCCATGCATGAGCAATGGAGTGAGCCTGTGAACGCGGCTCTGGGCAGCGGATTACTGCTGATAATAACCCATTGTGGGCCTGAAGTTCATGCGGTGTGTGCAAAATCGGCTTTTGACCGCAATGCACTCATGATGTTTCTAGCCAATGAAATTGTTGTTGGATATTGTTCTAAAGGCGGCAATCTGGAACGGGGACTTGCAGGATATAACAACGTGAAATATCTTGTGGGTAAGCAAGATAAAGGTATAAAAATGGCGGATTCATCGCCGTTACAAGGCGGACGCTCGTATGCAGGCCGCAATAATTTTGCAAAATCACAGGATGTTGAAGGTAATGTTCAAGGCGGTCGTTCGATAAATGGGCGTAATTATTCGGCAAATAAGGGCTTTTCGTCAGGATTTAGTCAAGGCGGCAGAGCCGTGGCCGGGCAAGCAATAAATAGCGGTGGACAGTGGAGCCGCAGGCTTGATTTGGGCTATAGCACAATATATTTCGATTTCAACGAGGCAGGAAGGGATGTTTATATCAAACTTACCCAAAGTACTAAATCTGCCGACGGAAAATATGACCGCCATAAAATATTTATGGACCGCAGCGAATTCAGGGCGTTTTATGATACAATAGGCTATGTAACAAGGACCGTTGAGCGCAATGAAAAACTTGACAATAACATTGTGGTCAGGTCGGCAAGCGGCGACATAAGTCTGAACATGGTTATGTCGGAAGGCATGAAAATGTGCATGATGACTCAAGAAAAAGAGTTGCAGACGATGGGGCACAGACGCCAGACCATAGGATTTTGTGTTACTGAATTGTCTGCATTTTATGACGTCGTGATTGATGCAGCCCGTTATTGGCGCATAATTAGCTGACATTGTAGGCGAAAAATTATTAATGGAGCAGGCTTTGATGGCATTAAAAAGTATAATTCGTAAATAATAGATAATATTTATTCTAACTAGAAGATATTTGGCTGAGGTCTTTAGATAGGGTTTCAGCCATTTTCCTTTTAGTATTTGATTATGTCTGTAATCTCTTATTTTTAATAAAAGCATTATGCTTTTCATGAGCATAAATTGTGATTAAAAGTATTGATGATTAATGTCGTAATTGATAGAAACTCGAAAATTTATAATGTTTTAGGCCAAATTACTTAAGAACATGTCTTTTATCTCTATTGAATTTGTTTATCTATAAGTAAATTTATGTAGTTTTGTTTCTAACTGTTAATGGCTTGTTTACGATGCGTAAATGGGCGCTTTTTGGTGTGAAAGTGGGTGGTTTTTGAGTCGTAAACCATAGGCTTTTATGTGCTGTTCTTATGGCTTAGCCCATATTTGATAGATAGTATCTTTGATTTGACTTTCTGTGAATATGTTGCAAACTTAATTTATTTAGACAAATTTATTTTGTTTGGCGCGCAGTTTGCATTATATTTGCATGAAGAAAAATAAACAATAGAATAAAGTTTTTATAGCGCTTTTGTGACTTTATGTCAGACCTTAGGTTTTTCATTTACAGATTACATGGCGTATTTAGCTAAAACATAAGATTATGGCAGCAGGAAAATGGATAGGAGGCATATTGGGCTTTATGTCGGGCGGTGCGCTCGGTGCCCTGGCCGGCGTGGCTCTAGGAGCCTTGTTTGATTATGGTATGAAGGCCGTAAATAAGGATGGTGAGCCTGAAAACGGCTATGGCAGTACTTCTTCGGGGCGTCAGAGCTTTGGCAGTGGGTCACGAGAGCAGCGATATTATGAAGGACAACGCAACAGTTTTCTGTTTTCTCTGTTGGTTTTGGCATCATATATTATTAAGGCCGACGGCAAAGTGATGCACAGCGAGATGGAGTTTGTAAGAAATTTCTTGAGGTCAAACTTCGGTGAAGTGGCCGTAGAGCAGGGCAACAGCATACTTTTGCGCCTTTTTGACGAGCAGAAACGTCTGAATGCCACTAATCCTTATGCATTCAGAAACATGATACGTCAGAGTTGTGAGCAGATAGCCATGAATCTTGATTATGCGCAGCGGCTGCAGCTTCTCAACTTTCTTGTGATGATAGCCAGGGCAGATGGCTCACTGCCGGATGAGGAGATTGTCGCGTTGAGAGAATGTGTGCAATATATGCGTATGGACATGGCCGATCTTGACTCTATGTTAAATCTTCAGAAAGATACGCTTGACGATGCTTACGCAGTGCTGGGTATATCTCCGGATGCAACAGATGATGAAGTGCGCAAGGCTTACCGCAATCTTGCATTGAAGCATCATCCCGACCGTGTGGCTGCCCTTGGTGAGGATATAAGGCGTGCTGCAGAGAAGAAATTTCAGGAAATCAACGATGCTAAGGAAAAAATATATAAGGCTAGGGGAATGTAGAAATTATGGCATAAAGTTCATGTTTGATGAATATTTCAGAGAACCTTTCTGATTATTTTAAAGATATGGTATTGCAAAATACATAATGCGGAATGGGCAAATAACATTGATCTTAAATCGTGTATTTGCCCGTTCCGCATTATAATATATTGGTTGATACCTTTTGATGTTAAAAATTTAGCCAATTCATCGGGTTCTTATTTTAAACTTAAATTTTAATACAAATTTGGTTATTAGTCTGCGTGTGATTTAATTCCGCAAAAATATTGATCTTTTCAGCCGTTTTTTTCCGTGTGTTTTTATAGAAACATTTCGATATTTTTGCGAAAAAGCAAATAATAATCAGATAAATATTAAACGACAAGCCTGTCGAATCTAATCTTAATGGCCTTTTGTAGGGTTAAAGTTCGTTGAAATCGGGAATTTCTTTCAGAAAGCAGTAACTGTTACGGTCGTAGTCCATGCGGCAGCAATAATGTTGCAGACCATTGCTCACAACGAGATAATCTACTTTCAGCAGCATGTTGTAGACAGAAATCTGGTTGAACACCTTTTGAGTTATGGCTATTGTAGGTGCTTTATATTCTATAATCATGCGCGGATTTGCCTGATTGTCGTATAAGACGCTGTCGCAGCGTAATTTTTTCTGTCCGCATGTCAGTTCTGTCTCGTTGGCAATAAGAGATGCTGGATAGCCCTTGTGTTCTGTTAGATAATGAACAAAATGCTGGCGCACCCATTCTTCAGGCGTAAGACTGACAAATTTGCGTCTTAGTGTGTCTAAGATCAGAGTTTTGCCGTTCTGCTGTTTTATATTTATTTCGTATTTGGGTAGGTTTAATCGATACATTTTATTAAATTTGCATTCTGAATGGCATAAAATAGCCAAAAGTTAGAAGATGCGGGCCTGATTCCGGCAGACTATTGTTTGAGTCTTCGTGCATTAGGCTCTGTATTTTCTGCAAAGTTAGCCATTATTATTTTAAATGGTGAACGTTTGCATTCTTTTTTGGCAGCGATGGCTTTCAGATAAAAGATAAAGATATGGCAGAGAAAAAGATTGTTACTTTTGAAAATGTTATGCGCGATCTGCGTGCCGGTAATTATGCACCCGTTTATATATTGATGGGTGAGGAGTCTTATTATATTGATAAGATAACCGATTTTATCGCAGAAAACGCTCTTACTCCTGAGGAACGCGACTTTAATCAGTCTGTGGTCTTTGGCTCTGACGTGTCTTCAAATCAGATAATCGACATGGCCAGGCGTTTTCCTATGATGGCAGAACGTCAGGTGGTGATAGTGAAAGAGGCTCAGAATATTAAAAACTGGGACAAGATTGAGAAATATGTCGAAAAACCAGTAAAGTCTACAGTTTTGGTCTTTTGCTATAAAAACGGCAGTATAGACAGTCGTAAAAAGATATTGGCTAAGGCTGCAGCTGTTGGAGTGGTATTTGAAAGCAAGAAAAAGCGTGATTATGAGTTGCCTGGTTTTATTGAGAGTTATCTTAAAAATTATGGCAGGGCTGCAATAGACCATAAATCATCGCAGATGATAGCCGATCATATTGGTGCAGACTTGAACCGCCTGACAAGTGAACTGGATAAGCTGATATTGTCTTTGCCTGAAAATGACAGGCGTATTACTCCTGAGATTGTTGAAGAGAGGATAGGGGTGAGCAAGGACTTTAATGCATACGAGTTGCGTAGTGCAATAGTGAATCGTGATGTGTTGAAGGCAACAAGAATTGTGTATTATTTTAATGACAATCCAAAGGCCGGAAATGCCTATATGCTTATACCGATGTTGTTCTCTTATTTTCAAAATTTACTCATTGCTTTTTATGCTCCTCAACCTAGAACTGATGAGAGTATTGCACGTTGGTTGGACCTCAGGGCAGGGTGGGCTGCCAAGGATTATGTCACAGGTATGAGAAATTATACCGGTGTAAAAGTGATGCAGATAATTTCTAAAATTAGAGAAACAGACGCCAAAAGTAAGGGTCTGGACAACCCAAATACCCCTGTTGGGGAGCTTTTAAGAGAGCTTGTTTTCTTCATTTTGCACTAAAAATGATGCCTTTTTGGGGTCATTTTTTTCTCTTTTGAATTTTTTTCCAAACAAAAAAAATAGGGTTAAAGTCGTCAGAATCAGAGCCTTTTATGATTTTTGACGCTCTCAGAATCGCGTATTTTTTAGCGTTCTTTACCTCGTTTTGAAATACTTAAATTTTCCGTTTTTTTGCCGAAAAACAGTGATTAAAATTTAGCGTTTGCATTTATTAGTATTTACAATACCGAAATTTAGAGATATAAATATATAAACTTGTATATATAATATACACATCTAAATTGTAAATTTACATATTATTACTGTATTTATTGTGTCTAGATTTACATATTGATATTTAAATATTTAAATATGCAAATTGTAAGGAATATTTATACATTTTTCGTTTTTTAAGATAAATAGCTGAAAATCAGTATAAATAGAATGATTTTACAAAGATAATTTTATAAAATTACTTTATTTACACCTCAAAATGATGAATAAATCAATTTTTACGATTATTTTACGTATAAATAACATCGTCAATATGAATTAATTAGTAAAATACCTTAGATAAAGACTTTATGCTTATTTTAGATACTTAAATTTACATTTGTTTTATTTACATCTGAATATAGTAATTTACATATTTACATTTACAAATATAAATTCATAAATTCAATATTTAAAAATCAAAATATTATTTATGTTTGTTGTATATGTCAAAAATTTGATTTATCTTTGTAAAATCTTAGAAAAAGGGCAAAAAACAGCTTAAGGGTAAGAAAATGGAAGAAATGAAAGACCGAATCAGACAGATTATGGAGTCACAACATATGAGTCAACAGACCTTCGCAAACTTCATTGGAATGTCTGCTGCATCACTGAGTAGCATCTTTAACAACCGTACAAAACCGACGCTCAACACTGTTGAGGCGATTAAGAGCAAAATGCCAAGTCTGAGCACTGACTGGCTTATGTTCGGAAGAGGCTCTATGTTTATTGAAGAGTCTCCTGTTAAAGACCAGGCTCAGTCTGAAAGTTCCGATATGCCTAATGAGCAGATTGGTGATTTTGGAGGAGGCGTGCCCGACTTGTTCGGCAATAATGTTTCGGGTCAGCCAGCTCAGCAGCCTATGCATAGGCATGCGGAAAATGTTATTCGTCCTGAAATAAAATACGTTGAACGTCCGCAGCGTCAGATTACAGAAATAAGAGTTTATTTTGACGATCTGACTTATGAAAGTTTCGTGCCTAAAAAATAAGATTGCTATTTCCATATTTGTCTGTTTGTTGAAGTTATTTTTGCGGTATTGATGCTGCGGAAGTTTTATTGATTGAATTCATTACGATGTCTTGTTGATGTAAATGGCGGTCATTGGTTAATTGGCGTGATTGTCTCTTTATATGTATTTTCTTCATGATGTATTGCCCTATGTTCATTTTCTGTTTTTGCGGCTTATCTCAATTTATCTGATAGTTTTAATATGGCTTTTCTTCCTGGTTGGTTATTGTCTGTTTTGTATAATTTATTCTTTTTATATAAAATGCTGTCTTCTGTAATGCCATATCGGTCATTATTTTGATGCTAAAAGCTGTTTATAATGCCGTAAAAGCAGGTTAATTCATGTTTTAATAGCTTACAAGTTCTGTTTTATTTGGAAAGCGCAGGTATATTTTGTACCTTTGTATTCTGTAAGTGAGGAAATAAATTCTTTCTTGCGTTTTTTATAAAAAGATAAATTTGTTTCTTATGAAAAAATATGTTTCAGACCTAAAGGTCGTTTCTGTAGAACATATAAATGACAAATATGTTCTTATAAAACTTACTCAAAGCGACCGTCTTCCCGAGATGCTTCCGGGACAGTTTGTTGAGGTAAGAGTCGACGGCTCACCATCTACTTTCTTGAGACGTCCTATTTCGATTAACTTTGTTGACTATGACACCAACCAATTGTGGCTTCTCGTTGCTGCAATAGGTGACGGAACACGCCGTATGGCTCAATTAAAGGCCGGTGACGTGCTTAATTGCATGTTCCCTTTGGGTAACTGCTTCACGATGCCTGAAAACGTCTCACAGAAGATTTTGCTTGTTGGCGGTGGTGTAGGTGTAGCTCCGTTGCTCTATTTCGGTAAGAAGCTTCGTGATGCCGGTATTGCTCCTATTTTCCTTCTTGGTGCGCGCTCAAAGAAGGATTTGCTGCTTTTGGACGAATTTAATAAGTACGGACGCGTGTGTGTTACAACAGAAGACGGCTCTATGGGCGAGAAAGGTTTTGTTACTAATCATTCTGTGCTCAATGAAGTTGCTTTTGACCGAATCGCTACCTGTGGTCCGAAACCTATGATGGCTGCTGTGGCAAAATATGCCAAGGCAAAGAATATTGAATGTGAGGTGTCTTTGGAGAATAAGATGGCCTGTGGACTTGGTGCCTGTCTGTGTTGCGTAGAGAAAACAACAGAAGGCAATGTGTGTGTATGTAAAGAAGGACCGGTTGTAAACATAAAGAAATTGTTATGGCAGATTTAAGTGTAAGTATAAATAAATTGCAGTTGAAGAACCCCGTAATGACTGCTTCGGGTACGTTTGGCTACGGCCCTGAATTTGCTGATTTCGTGCCGTTGAATGAAATTGGCGGTATAATAGTAAAGGGAACTACATTAAAGCCACGTGAAGGCAATGATTATCCTCGTATGGTTGAGACGGCTTCAGGAATGCTAAATTGTGTCGGACTGCAGAATAAGGGCGTTGACTATTTCTGTGAGCATATATACCCGGAGATAAAAGACATTGATACAAATATGATTGTCAATGTCAGCGGCTCTTCTCCCGAGGATTATGCCGAATGTGTAGCAAGGATAGGTGAGCTTGAGAATATTCCGGCTATAGAACTTAACATATCTTGTCCTAACGTAAAGCAGGGTGGAATGGCTTTCGGTGTTACATGTGCAGGTGCTGCCAGCGTTGTAAAGGCTGTGCGAGCAAGATACAACAAGACTCTTATCGTTAAGCTTTCGCCGAATGTTACCGATGTTACAGAGATTGCACGTGCCGTTGAGGCTGAAGGAGCCGACAGCGTATCGCTTATCAATACTCTTATGGGTATGGCAATAGATATCGAGAAACGTAAGCCGCTGTTGAGCATTAATACAGGTGGACTGAGTGGTCCTGCCGTAAAGCCCGTTGCATTGCGTATGGTATGGCAGGTTGCTAAGGCTGTAAAGATACCGGTTGTTGGCCTTGGAGGTATTTGTAATGCCCATGATGCCATAGAGTTCTTTATGGCAGGAGCAACTGCAATAGAGATTGGTACAGCCAACTTTATTGATCCTCAGGTTACGATAAAGGTACGCGACGGCATCAATGAATGGCTCGACAGCCATGGTTGCAAGTCGGTTAAGGAGATTATAGGCACATTGGAGGATTGCTGATTTGTAATGGATTGGTTATTCTATTCTGAAAATTTCTTCGTCTAAAAACACCGTTTGCGTTGCTTTTATACGCTGAATTTAAGAATAAGCGTTATTTATGATGTAACAATTAATATGATAAAACTCGTCACAGACATAGTTAAAAATGCAGTCTGTGGCGAGTTTTATGTTTTATATCAGCGATAATCTTTTATCGTTCTTTTCACGTATTTGCGATAAAATACATTAAAGTATGAGTGTCTTTAAACTGTTCATGCGGCATAATAAAAATAGCCTACAATTGAATTCTGTTTACATTTACACAAAATTTTGGACAATGTCGTTCATGCAAGTGTCATAAAATACATTCTGTCCTTTGTTATTTTGCTAGCGTTCTATTTAACGCTTTCTACCTTATAGCCGGCCTTTTTGAGCAGTTCTAGTACTCCCTTTTCACCTGGCAGATGTCCTGCACCAACGGCAAATAATGTAGATTTCTTCTTCATTATCTCCGGCATCTTCTTTACCCAATCTGTATTTCGGTTATATACAAGCTCATTCCTTTCTTCCGGAGTGGCGTCACAACTGTTGTTGAGTTTCTCCTCCATAGCATCATTTACGGCTTTAAGATCTTGAGCGAAATACGCTTTAGTAATATCATCTGTCATTTTTTCATACGTGTCTTTATTGTCCGCAAGGCACAGCAACAGCTCTTTCTCTCTTTCTTCTGATTTTCCTTTGTACAGAACGTTCATCTGAAAGTCTATTGTCTCAAGAGCACCAACAGGTTTTCCTTGCTCTTTAGCTTTATCCTGAAAATACTCGTCAATGCTTTGATTGGGGTTAAATTTAGGATTCTTTTTAAGATACATCAGTATTGTCAGTTGCGTAGTAAGGGCTTGAGGGGACATTTTACCAAATTGTTGTGCCAATATTGGATTAGTCATGTCTACTCCTAAAATATCCTTCAGAAGACTGTTAATATGTGTCATTTCTTCTGCGGAAAATATTTTGTCTATAGTCTTTCCTTCCGGAAGCAGCATTATATTCTGTATTTTAGCCAGATTTTCAGGAGTTTTCATCTCATCCATAATGATTTCTCCATAAACTTGTTCTGAAGAGTTCATGGCTTCATTTAAGCCTGGTATACTGTCTACGAAGGACACAGGAGCAAGATGATATGTTCCGATGATATATGACGGCTTACTAAGTCCGTTACCTGAAATCTTCCATAAAAGTTGTGCCTGTACGAATGTCAGTGTTGTAAACAACAGAAATGCGGCAAATAAAATTCTTTTCATAGATACTTTTCTTAATGATTAGACATTTGGTTTGGGAAAAAGAAGAATCTTTTATGCAAAGATAGTTTATTATTGTAGAAAATAAGATGTAGAATATGCTTTTTTCTACATTCTTCTTTAATTTCTAAATATTTATTATTAATGCTGTCGAGTGAGATGATATAAAAAGAGAGCGGCCAATTGACCGCTCTCAACCAACACAAAAACTAAACTAGACTTAATTAGACGAAATCAAGATTTTCACAAACCCTGAATTGTCGATGCAAATATACAATAATATTTTTTAGCCACCAAATAATTGTGCTATTTTTTTTCATGTCCATGATACATTTTAAACTTTTATTGATTTTGATAACATATATTGGTCAAGTATCGTCATTGCGGCCATGGCTTCAACAATGGGTACAGCACGTGGCAATACACACGGGTCATGACGCCCTTTGGCCTTAAGTGTGACTTCATTTCCGTCTTTGTCTACCGTTTCCTGGTCCTTAAGGAGAGTGGCTACTGGCTTGAATGCTATTCTGAAATATATGTCTTCACCATTACTTATTCCTCCCTGTATTCCGCCACTGTTATTGGTTCTTGTTGCAATTTGGCCATTATTGTTATAAAAAATGTCGTTTACTTCACTGCCACGTTTGGAACTCATGCCAAATCCCGCGCCAAATTCTATGCCTTTAACTGCATTTATACTGAGCATAGCACAGCCTAAAGCAGCATTAAGTTTATCAAATTCAGGTTCGCCTAGTCCGGCAGGACATCCTTTAATAACACATGTAATGGTTCCGCCTATAGTGTCGCCCTGGCTTTTTACTTCAGAAATGAGACTGATCATTTCTTCTGCCTTATCCTTGTCTGGACATCTTACGATGTTCTGCTCTGTTGTATTGAGGTCGTATTTCCGGTAATCATTGTCAAGCGTTATATTTCCAACCTGAGACGTATAAGCATGGACGGATATTCCAAGTTGTTTCAGCACTAGTTTTGCCAAAGCGCCTCCTACACAGCGACTTATTGTTACTCGTGCAGATGAGCGTCCGCCACCTCTGTGATCTCTTATTCCATATTTTGAATAATATGTAAAATCAGCATGCGAAGGTCTGAAAATATCTTTCATGTTGTCGTAGTCTGATGATTTTTGGTTGGCGTTTCTTACAATGAAGCCAATTGGACATCCTGTAGATATTCCGTCAAAGACACCACTTAGAATCTCTACTTTATCGGCTTCCTTACGTGATGTCGTTATTATGCTTTGTCCCGGTTTTCGTCTGTCAAGTTCGTTTTGAATGAAATCAAGGTCGATGTTGATGCCTGCCGGACAGCCGTCAATCACTCCTCCGATGGCCTCTCCGTGACTTTCACCAAATGTAGTTAGCCTAAACAATTTTCCGAAAGTGTTGCTCATGTGTTACAGAATGATGTAATATTATACAAAAAAGCGGCAGACTGGCCATCATGTTGTTATGTTATGGCCTTCTGCCGAGATTATTTGTGACCGTCATATCAAAAATTTACGATATGATTTCCGGTCTATATATATAAATACCTATTGTCAGTTGCAGCAGCCGTTTCCTCCGTCGTGTCCGTGGTGGCAGCCTCCGCCGTGTTCGTGATGACAACCGTCGCCATGTCCATGATGGCATCCTTCACCGTCTCCGTGGTGATGTCCGCAACAGCAGTCACCTCCTTCTTCTCCATGATGTCCACAGCAACAGCCTTCACCGCTCAGTCGGTTTATTAATCCTTGAATTTCTTCGTTTGTAGCCTCACGTGATTCAACGATGTGTCCTTTAAAGTTAAGTGTCTTTCCTGCCAGCGGGTGGTTCAAATCTATTTTAACCTTATCTTCGCCAACCGAAACAACCTTAGCCAAGAATCTGTTGCCGTCTTCATTTTGCAGAGGAACTATGGCATCTTTATATATATTATCGTGATCGAAATGTCCGTTTATGCAGAATATGCTCTTGTCGAGGTCGAGCACGTGCTCATCCTCATAGTCGCCGTATGCTTCATCTTTAGACAAAGTAATGTCAAATTCTTCGCCTTTGTTCAGTCCGGCTGTAGCTTTTTCAAATGCATCGAGTGTTATTCCGTATCCGCTTATAAACTGGAATGGTTCGTTGTCAGTTGCTTCCTCAACCAATTCACTTGAGCCGTTGTCTACAACATACAGCTTATAAGCTACGGCTATGTATTTGTTCTTGTTACTTTCCATTTTTTGTTATTGATTATTTCAAGGTGCAAAGATAATGCAATTTGCGTTCAGAATAAAATAAATTGTGTTGAATTTTGTTGTTTTTTGCTTATTATTGTATTGTTATGATGTCATTTTTGTATGTTTTGCCTTTTTTTATTTGCCATAACCTACATGTAGCAGCATTCTTTTTTCATTTGTTTTTATATGCCAGTTTGCTGATGTCGTGTTGTATTATACAATATTTTAAAGAAAGTGATTTGTCTTTTTGTGTCATATTTTATCAAGAAGATGACTTTTTGTCATATTTTCGTTATTAATATTTCATAATGTTGACATATTTTATGATATTGCTCACTAAAAGTATTGCGCTGTTTTGATTTAAGTCAAAAAAGTGGGCTGTTAACGCAAACAGAGTAATGTTTTTGTTTAGTATTTTCGGGAATGGATGTATCTTTGCATCGTCGAAAGACAAAGAGAGATAATTTAAATAGGATAACGAGCTGAGGCGATTCGAGAGAAAAGAACCAATGCTCAAGGTAAAATAAAAAATTTAAGGATTATGAAAAGATTGTTTTTAACCGTTGTAGCTGTGCTCAGCATGACTATGACATTTGCAGAGGACGAGAAGTTGAACAATGTTGAGAGCGTTAAAGCTTACAACATGGAAGTGAACTACACAAAGCTTGCTGATTTCCTTGGACTTTCATTAGATCAGCTTGAGGCAGTTCAGGACATCCACACTTCATTCTGCGCTGATATGTTGAACGCTGCAAACGCTAATACAGACGAGCGTAAGTCTATGGTTAACAATGCTGTAGAGAAGGATCTGAAGTATATGCGTAACGTTCTTACAGGTGAACAGTTCCGCAAGTATCTGATGCTTCTGAACGTAACATTCAACAATCGCGGTATAGAAAGATAATTAGTTATCGCAAAATAGAAAGGAGGGTGTGTCGTAATGCACGATGCACCTTCTTTTTTTCGTTAGCCATAAAAATCGGTTCATGTTCTTTAAGCTGCGATATTTTTGGGAATTCTCTGATTTATGTGTCCCCAACATCTGAATATGGCGATGGCAAGCCCATAAAGCAGTTCAGTCAGCCAGCCAATACCTCCTTTTTCCATCTTGGCACACATCTTTTTTATATTGAAGGCAATGGCAAAGAAGGAAAAGTCCATGAAGGCCTTGTCCTTCCCAAAATGGCGGAAACGCTTGTAGTTCATATTGTTTTTCATTTGTCCGAACACGGCTTCCGGTTCTATGCATCGCTGTCCCCTGTGTTTCAGACCTTCCCCGGAGCAGAGCAGCCCTTTGGCTTTTTGTCTGTATCTCCTGAGCCTGTGGTTCAGTTCAATCGTCCTGTCCCCCTTTGCTTTAAAGCATCGGCATCTTAGCGGGCAGCCCTCACATCTGACGGCTCTGTACCTGGCATTCTCGCTGACATATCCGGATGCGGTTTTCACGCGTTTGGTCCCTATCCTCCGCATCTTTTGTCCCATGGGGCAGACGCAGAAGTCATGCCCTTCATTGTAGTAGAAGTTTTCTGCCTTGAACGGGTCCGGATTGAATCTCGGCCGCTGTTCCATGTGAAAGCGGTTGTATTTGACGTAGGCCTCCATGCCATTTTCTTCCATGAAGCGGTAATTCTCCTCAGAGCCGTACCCTGAATCAGCAACCACCGTATGGGCAGGCCTGCCATACCTGTTTGGGAAGGACTGCAGGAAAGGTATCATGGTCAGTGTGTCCGTAGGATTGGGGAAGAGTGCAAAATCGGTAATGAACTGGTTCTCGGTACCGATCTGAAGGTTGTAGCCGGGCTTCGTCTGGCCGTTGCGCATGGCATCCTCCTTCATCCTCATAAAAGTGGCGTCCTTGTCGGTCTTTGAATAGGAGTTCCGCCATTGCAGGGCCTTCAGATGATTGTCGTATTCCTGCAGCTTGTCCCTGTGTCCTTCCAGTTCTTTCAGCTGCTTGCGCGTCTTTTTCAGCGCAGCCTTTTCCTCTTGGGTGGAAGGTTTGGGAACCTGTTCCAGCGCACTGCGCAATTCTCCCGCCATTTCAGTCAGCATGGCTGGAGTGAAGGCGACTTCCTCATGGCTTTCCGATGATTTCTCCTGGGCGATGGCATCGTCTATCTGTCCTAACAGGACGTGGATCTTCTTCATCAGGCGTTCTCGGTTCCGCTCAACCGTTTTTCTCCAGACGAACGTGTACTTGTTGGCCTTGGATTCAATCTTTGTCCCGTCAATGTATTCCACGTTCAGGCTGATGAAGCCCTTGGAAGAGAGCAGAAGTACGACTTGGGTGAACACTTCGTTGATTTCCTGCTTCACCCGGTTGCGGAAACGGTTGATGGTAATGAAGTCCGGTTTCTCGTATCCGGCCAGCCAAATATAATGGATGTCACGGTGAAGGAGGCTTTCTATTTTCCGGCAGGAGTAGATGTTGTTCATGTAGGCATACAGAATGACCTTGAGCATCATTCGGGGATGATAAGGGCTGCGCCCGCATTCCTTGTATAACTTCCTGAAACTTTCAAGGTTCAGGCTTTCAACCAAAGCGTTAACCATACGAACCGGATCGTTTTCTGCAATATCCGCATCTATTCTTTGAGGGAAAAGCACTGTCTGGTTGGAATTGTAAGGACGAAAATGTATCTTTGCCATAGTGAAAATAATTATGCCTAAAGATACAAAATCTTTAGGTAATAACAAAGCCCCAGCTTGTGAAAGTCGGGGCTTTGTCATACAAAAAAGAAGGTGTGCTTTTTGACACACCTTCTTTTTTATTTATGCTTATTGCATTATTTTTATCATTTTGTGCCATCATAGTGGTATATTGTTGTCGACGAATATTGTTTTGCAGTCATTATGTGTGTTTGGCTTGTTTCCATTAAATCTTTTGTGTATGTTTCGCCTTTAGTCCATATTTCCCATTTTGGAATATATTATGCCATTGCGGTTATATAGTTAGAATTATAATCCAAAGGCACTGGTGTAGCAGAATTTATTGCCTATTTAATTCTTTCAAGATTACCGTCGTCAAAACCTATTGTTACAATTTTATTTTGAAATAATGATATATTGTTTCTTTTGTCTGAAATATATTTTGAGATAATATTTGTCACTTCATGTTGAATTTCTTTCCAGTCCATGTTTTGAACATCGTCATGAGTCAGCATTAAATATTTATTTTGGGGCTCAAAATCAATGTCGCATGCCCAGTCGTCGTCATTTTCATCATACGCCTTTGAGCCTATGAGATAAATGCCATATCCGTTTACAGACTCAAAAAGGCCAAAGTTTAGCGCAATGACATCTGTCGGGCATCCAGTCTCTTCGTTTATTGTTTTGATCCAATGTTCTATTTTTGTTCTCATCTTATTCATGTTCGCTGCAATAAATAGGCATAAAATCTAGACCTAGGTCAAGTCTGTTCTTTTTTATGCTTTTTCTTACTTCATCAGATACTATAACATCATTGATTGCCGGCTGTGAATTGAAAACATTTAAATGTTTTACTTTGTTGTAATCAAGTATTAATTTCAGAATCGTATCTGTACCCTCAACGTATATTGTGTTTTTTGTATCAATGACATCGCAAATCTTTTTGAAGTGCATAATATAATATGTCTTACAGCCATATGCCTCACTTGTTGCCCTTACAGGCAGGAATTCTATGTCGTCATCATTGCCAATAAAGGTCAGCAATAAGTCTCTCAACTCTTTATTTACCATGTTTGCTCCGCCAAAGCATAAATGAAAAGGCCTGTATTTGCCGTCTTTTAATTCAACAGTAAGCGATTGCCAGTTTTTTACTTCTTCGCCGTCTCTTGCTATTGGATAAGGCCAGTTTTCTGGATCATACAACACTCCGCCGACTTTATCGTTGCCCTTGACTATGAATTTATAATATTTAATGAATGTCCGCATGTTCCCAAATTAGCAAAGTTTAAACCGCCAAGATGTCCGA
>ENA-OOQR01000051-OOQR01000051.1-human-gut-metagenome-genome-assembly--contig:-NODE-51-length-25687-cov-1.999415_pt1 | contig 25687 bp, 14 predicted proteins | sample MGYA00241268_ERZ501175 | MGnify/ENA primary metagenome ERZ501175 (study PRJEB25962, sample SAMEA2042491) | human gut metagenome | biome: human gut; feature: human-associated habitat; material: faeces...
CTGAATAACTGGTACGCCCGTTTCCTGACCGATGACTATCACGGCGGACTGGTGTATAGTGCCGAAACGGGAACTGACGTGAATCCCGAAAAGGAAGAGAAGCGCTTTTTAGGAGAATTGAAAGACATCCGGAAAATAACGGACAGTTTCAGCCTGGCCATGTTTCCGGTAGACGGTCGCATCGGCAACGGCTATACCCGTGGTGCCCGTCAGTTTATCGACATGTTTCGGGTAGGATTGCTCGTTCCCATGCACTTTGTGGCAAGCGGATTCGAGTCGGCCTGGCGCATGAAAGAGTTTGCAGATGCCAAGAATATCCCTTTCTGGTGCATCGGTCGGGAAGGGGAAAGTATTGAATTTTAAAGGAAAAATAGTTTACAGAATAAGATGAAGCGGATAGAAGTTGTAGCGGCAGTAATTTGTCGCGAAGGAAAGTATTTTGCCACCCAGCGAGGCTATGGCGAATTTAAGGACTACTGGGAATTTCCCGGCGGAAAGATAGAAGCAGGCGAGAGCCGGGAGGAAGCCTTGAAACGCGAGATACGGGAAGAGCTGGACACGGAAATCAGTGTCGATTCGTTCCTCACCACAGTAGAATGTGATTACCCTGCCTTTCATCTCACGATGCACTGCTTTCTGTGTTCCGTCCGTTCCGGTCATCTGGTGCTGAAGGAGCACGAAAATGCTGCTTGGCTGAGCTGGGAGGAGCTGGGTTCTGTGGACTGGCTGCCGGCGGATGTGGAGGTGGTGAAGAAGCTGGTGGAGGATGAAGTGATGTTAAAATAATAGTAGAAAGGTAAGAGGTAATGCCTTAAATCTTTATATCTTTGTATATATTAATATAAAAAGCAGAGAATGTCGATGTTAACTAAATGGTTTTCTGTAAAGTGTTGAAATTTGATAAATGAGAAGAGGATTATATGAAAGCCCCGAAGCAATTCAATAATATCACGGAACGTGTAATAGATGATTTAAGGCAGACATTGGCGTCAGGCAATAGCCAAATATCTATTGCGGCAGCCAGCTTTTCGATTTATGCCTATGAGGCATTGAAAGAAGAGCTGGAGAAGGTAGAATGTGTAAATTTTATTTTTACGTCACCCACATTTACTACTGATAAGACTGAAAAGCAGAAGAGAGAATTCTATATTCCAAAACTGAATAGAGAAAGAAACCTTTTCGGATCTGAATTTGAGATCAGATTGCGTAATCAGTTGACGCAACGCGCCATTGCACGGGAATGTGCAGACTGGATTCGGAGAAAAGCCCGATTCAAGACAAATGTCACACATGGTTCCATGAATTCCTTTCTTAATGTAAAGACAGGTGACGAAACCTATACTTATATGCCTTTCAATGAGTTTACTACTACAGAGTTGGGACTTGACAGAGGAAACAATCTTTGTCCGATGGTAGTGGGAATGCCAGGGTATAGTGCTACAGATATGTTCTTGAAAAACTTTACTGAACTTTGGAAAGACAAAGAAAAGTTTCAGGATGTGACTGATAATGTCATTGAAAACATTGAAACGGTATACAAGGAAAATGCTCCAGCTTTTATTTATTTCATTACGTTGTATAATATCTTCAATGAGTTTTTGGAAGACATCAGCGAGGATGTATTGCCCAATGAGGCAACTGGATTTAAGAATAGCGTAATTTGGAATAAACTATATAATTTTCAGCGTGATGCGGCTTTGGCTATTATCAATAAACTGGAAAAATACAATGGATGTATTTTGGCCGACAGCGTAGGATTGGGTAAAACATTTACGGCTCTTGCAGTGATTAAATATTACGAAAACCGCAACCGGAATGTGTTGGTGCTTTGTCCTAAGAAATTGAATGATAACTGGCAGACCTTCCGTTCCAATTATAAGAATAATCCGGTTTTGAATGACCGTTTGCGTTACGATATATTATTTCATTCCGATTTGTCTAGGGACAAAGGATTAAGCAACGGACTTGATCTGGAGCGTGTGAACTGGGGAAACTATGATTTAATTGTAATCGATGAAAGTCATAATTTCCGCAATGGCGGACGTTTTGATAATGAAGATGAAGACGATGATTTCAAGGAAAATCGTTATGCTCGGTTGATGAATAAAGTCATTCGCAGCGGAGTAAAGACAAAAGTGCTCATGCTTTCGGCTACACCGGTTAACAACCGTTTCAGTGACCTGAAAAATCAGTTGCAGTTGGCGTATGAAGGAAAAGCTGAAAATATCAATGACCTGCTGGATACAAGCAAGAATATAGACAGTATTTTCAGAGAGGCTCAGACAGCCTATTCCAAATGGGCAAAACTACCTCCGGAAAAGAGAACGACGGAAAAACTGGTAGATTCATTGAATTATGATTTCTTTCAGTTACTCGATGCCGTGACGATTGCCCGTAGTCGTAGCCATATTATCAAGTATTACAACACAGCGGAGGTAGGCAAATTCCCTACACGTCTGTCGCCAATATCTCGTCGGCCTAAACTGACAGACCTTAACGATGCTATTACATTCAGTGATATTGCTGAACAACTGAATGCCCTGAATTTATCTATTTATACACCTTCATTGTTTATCTTTGAAAGTGCAAAAGATAATTATGGAATTGATTTCCAGGGAGAAGGATTGACTATAGATGGACGTGAAAAAGGTATCCGGAAATTGATGGCTATTAACCTGCTGAAGCGTTTGGAAAGTAGTGTCAATTCTTTCCGTTTGACTTTGATCCGGATACACGATTTTATTAAGGATTCCATTACGGCCATTGATAAGTTTGAAGAAAGTGGCGCGGGAACAATCGATGTTACAGATTTTACGGAAGATTTTGATAATGAAGATATGGAAAACGATCCGTTTGTTGGTCGTAAATCAAAAATCAATCTCCGTGACATGGATTATGTGAGCTGGCGGCGTGACCTGAAAGCTGATTTGGAAGTGCTGGAATTGTTGATTCTCATGCTAAAGGATATCACACCGAAGCATGACACCAAATTGCAACAGTTAGTGGCCGACCTGAAACATAAGTTTGAGCATCCGGGAGCAACAAGAAAGTGCTGATATTTACGGCCTTTGCCGATACAGCCAATTATCTGTATGAACAGTTGTCTGGCAAGATATTGAGCGATTGCGGACTCTATACGGCTTTGATTACCGGTAGTACAGAAGGTAAAACTACATTGCCTAAACTGAAGTGTACGTTTAATAATATATTGACGTATTTTTCTCCGTTATCAAAGGACCGGGAAAGTATTCATCCGAACGATACCCGCGAGATTGATGTGCTGATTGCCACGGATTGTATCAGTGAGGGGCAAAACTTACAAGACTGTGACTATCTGATTAATTACGATATACATTGGAATCCGGTACGTATCATTCAGCGTTTCGGTCGTATAGACCGTATCGGGAGTAAAAACGAAGTGATCCAGTTGGTGAACTACTGGCCAGATATGGAATTGGACGACTATATCAAACTGAAAGGTCGTGTAGAAAGCCGAATGAAGGCTACCGTTATCACCAGTACCGGCGATGATAACCTTTTGTCAAATGACGAAAAGGGTGATTTGGAATACCGCCGTAATCAGTTGAAGAAACTACAGAATGAAGTGGTTGATATTGAAGATATGGATACGGGAGTGAACATTGTAGACTTAGGGCTGAATGAGTTCCGTCTGGATTTGCTGGCAAACTTAAAGGAGCATCCCAACATGGACTTGACTCCCTTTGGAATGTGTGCGGTGGTGAGTGCTTCCGACTTGGTAGAGCCGGGCGTAATGTATGTGCTGAAAAATAAGAACAACGGTGTCAACATCGATCATTCCAATTTGCTTCATCCGTTTTATATGGTTTATCTTTCACATACCGGGAAAGTAAGTTGTGACCATTTGTCACCAAAAAAGTTATTGGATAAGATGCGTTATGCTTGTAAAGACAAAACGGTACCTGACAAGGCGCTTTGTAAGCAGTTCAACAAAGAAACTCGTGATGGGAAGAATATGCGGCATTACAGTGACCTGTTGCAATCGGCCATAGAAAGTATTATCACAGTGAAAGAAGAGAGTGATATTGATAGTCTGTTCTCTGTAGGTGAAACAAGTGCGCTCACTTACAATATTAAAGGACTGGATGATTTTGAATTGATTTGTTTTTTAGTGATAAAGTAATTATGAGTATATCAAATATTGAAATAGGAACGTTTCTTAATTTTTTCAATAGAGGTGGATATGTATTAGATTTCTCTACAGTAGATTTTGATACTTTTACTCACGAAAGTATAGGTGTACCTCTTTGTGAAACATATAAAATGTCAAAAGGAAAATCATTAGTAGCATATGTAAAACAAGCATCACAGCAAGATATAATAAAGCTATTTAATGATTTGATAACATATTATGAATCATCTCCTCAAAAAGAAAACGACGAACAATATCATAAAGCATATGCAGAAGGATATAAAAAATGTCGTTCAATTCTTGATAGAATAAACACAAGTACGATAGCAGATGTGGAATCTGTAAAACTTAAAGAGGTTTTTAATAGTGACTATATTTCTTCTCAAATAGACCTAATGGTAAAAATGAAAGATGAGAATCCGACAGAAGCTATAGGTAAAGCAAAAGAACTTATTGAAAGTTGTTGTAAAACTATATTGGAAAAAGAGGGGTGTAGTATTGATAAGAATTGGGATATGACACGATTAGTGGATGAAACTTTTAAGTTGTTTGGTATTATGCCCAAAGAAATCTCTGATGATATTAAAGGTGCTAAATCCATTAAACAAGTTTTAGGGAATTTAAAAGCCATATCACAAGGTATATCTGAATTAAGAAACCTATATGGCAGTGGTCATGGCAAATCAAGTTCTTTTACAGGACTTGAGCCAAGGCATGCAAGTCTTGCGGTTGGAAGCAGTGTGACATTAGTAAGATTTTTATGGGATTCCTATGAACGTTACAAGCTGATTAACGACAAAGGATAATGGATAATATATTGAATTTTCCATCCACGACAATAGTCAATAAGCCAGTACCTAAAAATGCGTTTTATGGAAGAAGTAATGATTCTTCCTTACGTGAATTTTTGACGCGGGAGTTTGAAGGAATTATTTGGTTGTACAAACTAGCACCTGCTACACTCAATGTAGAGGATGGAGAACATGTGCATGAGATAGATGTGTTCTATTGTAAAATGAAAGAAGACAAGTATAGTCTGAAGCCTTTCTGTGCAATGGATGAACTATTGCCCCGTCATACACTTTTTGTGATTGAGTACGGAGGAAAATTTGATTTGCTGATGCATCACAAAGAAATGGCACTTGTGAAAGGTACACAGCAATGGAGGTGTGGAGTTAGCGAATTGAAACAAGATATTCAACTAAATGAGAATCTGTTACGCATACAAGGGCAGTCGATGGATGCGGTATATAATGGATTGCTTAGTCAAGTTTCAGGCCTATCAATTTCTGCAGAAAGAGGATATAAAGAACAAGCTGAATTGCGGAAGCAGATAGAAAATTTGCAGAAACAGGTTCTTACTTTGCAAAAAAGAATAAAGGCCGAAAAACAGTTTAACCGACAAATAGAATTAAATACTGAAGTTCGCCGGCATAGGAAAGAGATAGCATTATTAACAGATAAATTAAATAAGAAAAATATATAATCATGAAACCCAATAAATTAGAATTGAGTTCAGTGGATGGTACGAAGCTGAATCTGGAAGCGCTTTACCAGATAGCTCCTTCTTGCTTTACCGAAGTAAAGGACGAAAAGACAGGCGAATTGCGCCATGTGGTCAACTTCACGACGTTACGTCAATTACTGGGTGATGATGCGGTGGAAGATGCAGAGGAAATGTATCAATTCACCTGGCCGGGCAAACAGGAAGCTCGCCGGGAAGCTGCACGCTCTACTACAAAAACTTTGCGTCCGGTGGTAGAGGATAGTGTAGATTGGGATCATACGCAGAATCTCTATATTGAAGGGGATAATCTGGAAGTATTGAAATTACTCCAGAAATCATATATGGGTAAGGTGAAGATGATTTATATTGATCCACCGTATAATACGGGTAATGACTTCGTGTATGACGATGATTTTGCAGTTTCACAAGATGATTATGATTTGTTTGCTGGAGATGTGGATGAGTTAGGAAACCGTTATCGAAAGAATACAGAAACCAATGGACGTTTTCATTCGGACTGGTGTTCGATGATGTATTCTCGTTTAATGGTAGCTCGTTCTTTGTTGACTGAGGATGGGGTGATTTTTATTTCTATTGATGACAATGAAGTTGAAAATCTTAAAAAGATATGTTCAGAAATTATGGGTGAACATAATTTTGTAAGTCAAATTATTTGGAAAAAGAGAAGTACACCACCAAATGATAAAGTGATTGGAGCTGCACATGAATATATTTTATGTTATTCTAAAAATAATCTATTAGTAAAGTTAAATTTAAGAGAGAGAACAGATGAACAATTACAAAGGTATCAGAATCCAGATAATCATCCAAAAGGTCCTTGGACACCAGGTGATTTAGGAGCAAATGTTAAAGGTGGACGATATGTTGCTTCATTATATTTTCCAATAATAAATCCTAATACAGGGGAATCTCACTATCCGCCACAAAATGGTAATTGGAGATTTAATCAACAAACGATACAAAAGCTTTTAGAAAATAATGAAATATATTTTGGCGTAGATGGAAAAGGTAGACCAAAATTGAAACGATTCTTGAGTGATGTGAAAAATGGAATAACATATACATCTATATGGGATTTTCTTCCATTTAACACTCAAGGATCAAAAGAAATGACAAATCTTTTAGGTAATATATCTATTTTTGATAATCCAAAGCCAGTGGATTTAATAAAAGAATTGATAAAGCTTGGCAGTATGCCTAAAGATATCGTTCTTGATTTCTTCAGTGGTTCATCTACGACAGCTCATGCCGTAATGCAACTAAACTCAGAAGATGAAGGAAATCGTAAATATATAATGGTTCAACTTCCTGAAGAAACTCCAGAAGATAGCGAGGCGCGTAAAGCCGGTTATAACACAATTCCTGAAATAGCCAAAGAACGTATCCGACGTGCCGGAAAGAAAATCAAGGAAGAATCTCCATTGACAACCCAAAACCTTGATACTGGTTTCCGCGTTTTCCGTTTGGCGGACAGTAATTTTGAAGAAGTAAAAAAAACTCCGGCTGAATATGACCAGTCTCAGCTTGATCTTTTCCTCAATAATGTGAAGGATGATCGTACAGACCTTGACCTGCTGTTTGGCGCCATGCTCAGTTGGGGTGTACAGCTTTCATTACCCATGAGCAGTGAAGAGGTAGATGGCAAGATGATTTATACCGTCAATGAAGGCGATCTGGTAGCTTGTTTTGCCGAGAATATTACGGAAAATATTGTAAAGGCGATGGCGGAAAAGCAACCGCTTCGTGTTTTGTTCCGTGACAGTTGTTTTGCTCGTGATGATGCAAAAATTAATGTGTTCGAAACTTTTAAACAGTTGCTTGACTGGAGCGAGGAAGAAGCAATGAAGAATATTAAGGTGATCTAATGCGATGAGGTATGGAAGAAAAAAAGATCATTATTTACACGTCAAGCGATGGACGAACAAAAATAGACGTCAGGCTAGAAGATGAAACCTTGTGGCTTACACAGCAACAAATAGCTGAACTATATCAGACGTCGAGAACCAATGTAGTGGAACACATCAAGCATATCTACGAAGAGCAGGAACTTGAAGAAAATTCAACCTGTCGGAATTTCCGACAGGTTCGCATCGAAGGTTCCAGACAGGTAGAGCGAGAGATGCCATTTTATAATCTGGACATGATTATCTCATTGGGCTACAGAATAAAATCGCGTATAGCTACCCATTTCCGCCAGTGGGCTACCCAGCGGTTGAAAGAATACATGATTAAAGGTTTTACGCTAGATGATGACCGTTTGAAAAAGCTAGGTGGAGGTAGTTACTGGAAGGAGCTTCTGGAACGTATCAGAGATATTCGTGCCACGGAAAAGGTATTTTATCGTCAGGTGTTGGAAATATATGCAACAAGTATCGACTATGATCCCAAAGCTTCTGTATCACAGGAATTCTTCAAGAAAGTACAGAATAAGATACACTATGCCATTCACGGACATACTGCAGCTGAACTTATTGTGGAGCGTGCTGATGCTGAAAAAGACTTCATGGGTTTGTTGACATTTAAGGGTAGTCAGCCTACATTGGTAGAAGCAAAAACAGCCAAAAATTATTTGGATGAAAAGGAGTTGCGCGCAATGGGGCAATTGGTTTCCGGATATTTGGATTTTGCAGAACGTCAGGCTGAGCGTGAACAACCTATGACCATGAATGATTGGGCAAACTATTTAGACAGAATTCTAACTATGTCGGGAGAACAGTTGCTGCAAGGTTCTGGTAATGTTTCACATGAAGAAGCCATGGAACATGCTACGAATGAATATCGTAAATACAAACAGCGTACAATCAGTGACGTGGAGCAAGACTATCTTGATTCGATCAAGATGTTGGACAAGTTGAACAAGAAAGGAAAATTAGGATGAAATTGAAATTCAAACACCAGCGTTTTCAAGCAGATGCAGCCAAAAGCGTAACTGATATATTTACAGGTCAGCAATACTGTGATAGTGCCGATTTCTTGATAGATCAGGGAGTTCAGAAAAATATGTATGCTGTAACCGGTTTTGGCAACCAGAAATTAATGCTCGACAGAGAGTCATTGACTGAGAATGTACGACAGATACAAATGAACTGGGGATTGAAACCTGTAGATTACCTGCAAGGTGATGCATCTAATCCGATGTTTACCATTGAGATGGAAACGGGTACCGGTAAGACCTATACCTATATCAAGACTATGTATGAACTGAACATGAGGTATGGGTGGAGTAAGTTCATTATTGTGGTACCTAGTATTGCTATCCGGGAAGGTGTGCAGAAGAGTTTTGAAACCATGCAGGAACATTTTGCCAACGAATATGGCAAACGTATCCAGTTCTTTGTGTATAACTCCAAACAGTTGTCGAAGATAGATAGTTTTGCCAGTGACAGTGGCTTCTCCGGTAATGCCGGCATCAATGTGATGATTATCAATACGCAGGCCTTTGCTGCGTCCATGAATGAGGATAAGAATCAGGAAGGACGCAGCGGAGATGCAGCAGCCCGTATCATCTTCTCCAGGCGGGATGAGTTTGGAAGTCGTAGACCGATTGATATTTTGGCTCAGACCCATCCAATTATGATTATCGATGAACCGCAGAGTGTGTTGGGGGCAAACAAAGCAAATGCTACTCGAAGAGGAATTGCCAAGTTTAATCCATTGTTCACTTTATTGTATAGTGCTACTCATAGAAAAGAAGATGTATATAATATGGTGTATCGGCTGGATGCGATGGATGCTTACAACCGGAAGTTGGTGAAGAAAATCGAGGTAAAAGGTATTTCGCAGCAGGGCTCTACTGCCACAAACGGATTTGTTTATTTAGATGAGATTGTCATCGGACAAGGGAATCCGCAGGCTCGTATTTCATTTGATGTGAAAACGGCCAATGGCTTTAAACAAACTACGAAATTAGTGGGTGAGGATTTCAATCTTTATGAACAGAGTGGGGAACTGGCAGAATATGATAATCATTTTATTGTAGAACGTATAGATGGTGTAGTTGGATCTGTCCGTTTTTTGAATGGTATTACGCTTCATGAAGGGGATGCCATTGGGAAAGTGAATGAAGATACACTTCGCCGTATTCAGATTCGTGAAACGATTCGTACGCACATTGAAAGAGAAAGAGAATTGTTCTCGAAAGGAATCAAGGTGCTTTCTCTTTTCTTTATTGATCATGTCAACAGTTACCGATTGTATGAAAAGGGGGGAGTAAGTAACGGCAAATTTGCCGATATGTTTGAAGAAGAATATCGGAATGTACTTCAAGAAATGCAACCTCACTTTACAGATGAGGCATACGTGCGTTATCTGAATAAATTCCCGGCTGAGAAAGTGCATCAGGGTTATTTCTCACAAGACAAAAAGGGAGTGGCTGTAGACTCTAAGGAAAAAGAAGGGGATAATGAAATCCGGGCATACGATTTGATTATGAAGAATAAGGAGCGTTTGCTGAGTTTTGAAGAACCTGTACGCTTTATCTTCTCTCACTCCGCTCTGAAAGAAGGTTGGGATAATCCGAATGTATTCCAAATCTGTACATTGAAGGATACCGGAAACGAAATAAAGAAACGTCAGGAAGTAGGGCGTGGTATGCGCCTTTGTGTGAATAAGGACGGTGAACGGCAGGATCAAGATGTGCTCGGTGAGGGCGTGTTTGATGTGAATATCTTGACGGTAATAGCTAGTGAAAGTTACGAACATTTCAGCAAGCAGCTGCAGACCGAACTGGCGGAAGATGTAGCAGACAGACCGATACAGGTTACTCCACATCTTTTTGAAAATGTGTTGATGGTTTCTACAGGAGGTAAGGAAGTGAAAGTAAATTGTGAATTGGCTTGCGAGATTCACGAAATATTGGTAACTAACGGCTATATAAAGAAAGGCAAGTTGACTGAGAAGTATTTCAATGACAGGAAAGCTGGAATCATTGATTTAGGCGAAGAGCTGAATCCAATAAAGTCTGGTATTATCAGTCGGTTGGATATTGTCTTTAATCCGGATAGAATGTTGCCTGACAACGCTCGTAAACCCAAGGTGGCTACGTTTAGAGAAGAGTTGTTCAAAGAAAAATTTACGGACGTATGGAAGCGTATCAATGTGAAAACTTACTATAAAGTGGATTTTAGCACGGATGAGCTAATAAAGAGGGCTATTACAAGCATTGACAAACATTTGAGTGTCACAGAAATACGTATTGTGATAGAAAGTGGCTCTTTGGAGAATATCCGTGATAAAGAATCTTTGCAGGCTGGTGCGGCTATGACCACTGGAAAGATGCGTACTATTCGTGTTTCTGAAGCGGTAGGAAATAGTGTGCGTTATGATTTAGTGGGTGATTTGGTTAATACTACTGGGTTGACGAGAAAAACAATTGTGGAAATATTGAAAGGTATCAAACCAGCTACTTTTGCCCAGTTCAGGATGAATCCGGAAGAGTTCATTATCAAGACTGCAAACATTATCAATGATGCAAAGGCTATAGCCGTTATCCAAAAGATTGCCTACGAACGTAGTACAAATACATACGATATGGATATTTTCACTGAAAATACCATACGTGGTAAATTGGGCGTAAATGCCATGGAAAGTGCCAAGTCATTATACGACATTGTGGTGGTGGATAGTCTGGGGGTAGAGAAAAGTTTTGCGGAAGCTTTGGAAAAGGAAGATGCAGTAGAAGTGTATACCAAACTTCCTCGTGGTTTTTATATCAATACTCCCATGGGGCATTATAATCCTGATTGGGCCATCGCATTTAAGGAAGGTAGTGTAAAGCATATTTATTTTATTGCTGAAACTAAAGGTAATGATTGGCAGGAATCGCAGCTTCGAGGAGTGGAAGATGCAAAAATTGAATGTGCTCGCCGTCACTTTGCAACTATTAGTGACAGTAAGGTGATTTATGGAGTAGCTAAGGATTATCAAACTTTATATAACCTTGTGACGAAATAGGCACAAGGTTATTTCTTTTTAATTGTCAGAGAGATATGAAGTTTAATTCAAAGGTAGAATATTGGGTATGGAAGGATAGTGATGATGCTCCATATCGAGGTCATTATGCTATTGATGGGGATACGCATTTTAATTATAGTATTGATGATATTAGAACTTTTATAGAAAGTAAAGATCTATCCAAGGAAGAAAAAGGGTATTTTAGTGTGAACGTTCCAATAAATTTTGCGTATGCTATTTTTAATAAGAATTTTGAAATTCAAAGTTGTAACTTTAATTATGATTTTGAGCTATATGATTGTAAATTCAATTATCGTTTTATTATAATTCACGACAAATTTAATCGGATATTTGATGTTTCTGGCTCTCATTTTAATGCTGGTATTCTTTTTATTCGTAAGAATGAATTTTTGTCGAGTGTTAAACTTTATGGAATACTATCAAAAAGTGAAATAATAATAGAAGAATGTCTTTTTTCTGATGAAGTCGATTTTAGCAATAGTGAATTTCATGGAAGAGTGTTAATTAAGAATTGTACGTTTAAAAAAGGAGTAAAATTTAATCGAGTAAATTTCTTCAATGATTTTTCATTTATAAACAATGAAGTATATGGTTGCATAAGTTTTGAAAATAGTGCTTTTAAAGGGAGGGTTAAAATATTTCATATTAAAGGAATAATGGATGAAATAAATTTAACTTCATCTGTTATTAGAGGTTTTCTAGAATTAAATGGTTTAACAAGTAGTCTTATTTTGCCTGAGAAATCATCTATTAAACTAAAAAATGTATTTGTAGAACCTAATGGTTATTTAATCATACGTAATATCAATGAAAATCAGAAATTCACTGGTGAAATTGATTTCACTGATGCCAACTTATTAGGGGATGTGGTATTAAAGAATATTTATCTAAAAAGGTTCTTTTTGACAAATGCTGTAATGGTTGGAGGATTTTATACAGAGCATTTACATTTTAAAGAGGAGTCTGATAGTCAGACCTATGTTCGTTTGAAAAATGAGGCACTAAAAAATAATAACTCTATAAAAGCCATGCAATATAAGGAAAAGGAAATGTCGTCGTATAGTAAAGAATTAACTACACAAAAATCTAGATCTAAATTTTGGGTATGGCTTACAGATGAATCTATATTATTTTTGAATACAATCTCCAATAAGAATGGATTAAGTTGGTTAAGAGGTATATTTTTTACTCTTGTGTGTGCTATATTTTTCTTTTGGATAATAAATTTTCTCGGTATAGAAGATGATCAACCTCATTTTTTTACTTTGGATTTTAAAACATTTCATTTTGAAGGGGTTGGGGAAATATGGAAAAGATTTTTGAATATGTTCTATTTAACCAGCTTCAAGGATAAATTTGAGGGTGTTAAATTAAATGCATTGGGCGAGACTGTCTTCTTTCTGTCAAAGATCTTTATAAGTTATGGCATTTATCAAACGATTGTAGCGTTTAGAAAATTTAGTAAATAGATTTATATTGACTTTTATCGTAAATTCTCCTACGATAACTATTCGCAAGATAGCTGAATGTTAGTTCATTCCCTGAATATTCTCCCTCATTTCCTCCCATTCTAAGCGGATTTCATTATTTTTGCGATTATTTTGAGAAACACAATCTATGGCGATTTGGGATATATTCACAAAAAATAAGACATCACGCTATGCCATTGTAGACGTAGAGGTAGGATTGAAGGATCATAAGATTCATGATATAGGAGCCCTTCGGCAGGACGGTGCAACTTTTCATAAGGCATCGAAAGAAGAATTGTTCGATTTCCTGCGGGACACGGATTACCTCTGTGGACACAATATTATTCATCACGATGCGAAATACTTGTTTTCCGACAAACCTTGTCGCTGGACACTGGTCGATACGTTATATATCTCGCCTTTGTTGTTTCCGGAACGTCCTTACCATCGGCTGGTGAAGGACGATAAGTTGGTGTGCGACCAGACGAACAATCCGGTGAACGATTGTGAGAAAGCACGTGATTTGCTGCTGGATGAAATTGCCCGGTGGAATTCATTGCCCGATGAAAAACGGAAAATATTTGCTACGTTGTTGAAAGGCAAGGAAGAGTTCGACGGTTTTTTCAGTATGGTGAAGGCTGAGCGGACGAACTGGGGATTGACAGGTCTGATACGTCATCTTTATGAAGGGAAAATCTGTGAACATGCTGATATAGATATGCTGGTCCGGCAGTATCCTTGTGAAATGGCTTATGCGCTGGCGTTGATTGATACCACCGATTATCGTTCCGTAACGCCGGGATGGGTACTTCGTAATTATCCGGCAGTGGAATATGTGATGAAACTTTTACGTCGTACTCCTTGTTTGGAAGGGTGTACGTATTGCAACAGCCAGCTGGATGTACTTCATAATTTAAAGTTGTTTTTTGGATATGACCAGTTCCGTACGTATGGCGGAGAACCATTGCAGGAACGGGCGGCTCGGGCGGCAGTAGAGGGCAAGTCTTTACTAGCCATTTTCCCGACCGGAGGCGGAAAATCACTGACTTTCCAGTTGCCTGCGCTCATGGAAGCACGTGCGGTGCATGGACTTACAGTCGTAATTTCTCCGTTGCAGTCACTCATGAAAGATCAGGTGGATAATCTGGCTGATAAGGGAATTACGGATGCTGTGACCATCAATGGCTTGCTGGACCCCATTACGCGGGCACTGTCTATTCAAAGAGTACAGGAGGGAGATGCTTCATTGTTGTATATTGCACCGGAAATGTTGCGTTCGAAAACCATCGAGCGGATTCTGATGATGCGCCATGTGGTGAGGTTTGTTATAGATGAGGCTCATTGTTTTTCTTCCTGGGGACAAGATTTCCGGGTGGATTATCTTTATATCGGTAAGTTTATTCAGGAATATCAGGAAAAGAAAGGTTGCAAGAATCCGATACCAGTGTCTTGCTTTACTGCCACGGCTAAACAGAAGGTGGTACAGGATATCTGTGATTATTTTAAACGGACTTTAAACCTGGATTTAGAGCTATTCGCTTCTACGGCTTCGAGAACCAATCTGCGCTATTCGGTTATCCATGCAGAAACGGATGAGGATAAGTATGCCAAACTGAGAGAGCTGGTGGCGGAATCTACGTGTCCGACCATTGTGTATGTGTCGCGTACCCGGCGGACTAAGGAACTGGCTTTGAAGCTGACGCGCGACGGGTACAAGTCGTTGCCTTTCAACGGAAAAATGGATTCGGACGAGAAGATTGCCAATCAGGATGCATTTATGAGTGACCAGGTACGTATCATCGTAGCTACGTCAGCTTTCGGCATGGGAGTCGATAAGAAGGATGTGGGGCTGGTGGTGCATTACGATATATCCGATTCGTTGGAGAATTATGTGCAGGAAGCAGGCAGGGCCGGGCGTGATCCGCATCTTAGTGCACGTTGTTATGTGCTTTACTGTGACAATGATTTGGACAAACACTTCATTTTGCTGAATCAGACAAAGTTAAGTATCAGTGAGATTCAGCAGGTATGGAAGGCGGTAAAGGATATGACGAAAAAGCGTATGCGGGTGTGCTGCTCTGCACTGGAAATTGCCCGAAATGCTGGATGGGATGATTCGGTATCGGATATTGAAACACGTGTGCGGACGGCTTTGGCGGCATTGGAACAAAGTGGTTATCTGGAGCGGGGAAACAATGTGCCGCATGTGTATGCTACCGGTATTACGGTGAAGAATATGGATGAGGCCCGAAAACGTATTACGGCATCGGTCTTGTTCCATAGTGATGAAATAGAAAAGGCTGTTCGGGTTATTACTTCATTGATTTCGCAGAAATACATTGCCAAAGCACAGGATGATGGGGCTGAATCGAGGGTTGATTATCTGGCTGATATATTGGGCTTAACGAAGAAGGAAGTGGTATCTGTAGTTGAGCGAATGCGACAGGAGGGTATATTGGCGGATAGTAAGGATATATCGGCTTATTTGCTGGATGCTGGCGATTCGGAGCGAAAGGCACGGATGTTTCTGGAGCGTTTTGCAAAGTTGGAACGATATATACTCAGCCATATTCCGGATGAGGCTTTACGGATATCTTGTAAGCAGTTGAATGATAATGCAGTGCACGATGGTGTCACAACATCAAAGGAAAAAGATATACGGACGTTGCTTTATTTCCTGACGATTAAGGGATATACTTATAAAAAAGAAGATGCGGCTCATAATATGGAGCTTGTGCGCCGGGCCGATATGGAATCGATTATCAGGCGCTTTGAAAAGCGGTTGGTGATTAGTCGGTTTGCTGTGGAGTGGCTGTATAAGCTGGTGAAGGAGAAAGTAATTAAAGATAGTGACACGGAAAAGGCATCTGTTCAGTTTTCGGTGGTGGAATTGATGAATCAGGTGAAAGCTAATTCTCGGTCGCTCATGGGGGAATTGGATGATTTGCAGTTGGAAGATGTGGAGGAAGCGCTTCTGTATCTTTCGAAGATTGGAGCTCTGAAGTTGGAAGGGGGCTTTCTGGTTCTTTACAACGCAATGGACATCAAACGTATCAAGGATAATAAGTCGCGTTACAAACAGGACGATTACCGGATGCTGAATGAATTCTATAAGCAGAAGATTCAGCAGGTGCATATTGTGGGTGAATATGCTAATCTGATGGTGAAGGATTATCAAGAGGCTTTGCAGTATGTACAGGATTATTTCCAGATGGACTACAAGAAGTTTATTGCCAAATATTTTAAGGGGGAGCGGGTGAACGAAATTCAGCGAAACGTGACACCGGAGAAATACAGGCAGTTGTTCGGACAGTTGTCCAAACGGCAGATGGAGATTATTTCGGACAAGGAATCTCGTTGTATTGTGGTGGCGGCAGGACCGGGAAGCGGGAAAACTCGTGTACTGGTTCACAAGCTTGCTTCGCTTTTGTTGCTCGAAGATGTAAAGCATGAGCAATTGTTGATGCTTACTTTCTCGAGGGCGGCTGCTACGGAATTTAAACAGCGGTTGATGGAGCTAATTGGAAATGCTGCGCACTATGTGGAGATAAAGACATTTCACGCTTATTGCTTTGACTTGCTGGGGCTGATTGGTAATCTGGATGAAGTGAAGAATGTGGTAGGAAAGGCTGCGGAAATGATTGAGCAGGGTGAAGTGGAACCGAACCGGATTGGCAAGACGGTACTGGTGATTGACGAGGCGCAGGATATGGGGGCCGAAGAACATGCACTGGTGCGGGCTTTGATGCATCATAATGAAGAAATGCGTGTGATAGCGGTGGGAGATGATGACCAGAATATTTATGAGTTCCGCGGATCGGATGCGGGATATATGTTCCGCTTGACACAGGAGTCTGGAAGCCGGTTTGTGGAGATGACCGAGAATTATCGTAGTGCCCGTCATGTGGTGGCTTTTGCCAATGAGTTTGTGAAGGCAATCGGCCGGAGAATGAAAACGATGCCTATTGTTTCTATGCGCAAGGAAGATGGATGGGTTGGAGTGACTCGCCATCAGTCTGCTTGTATGTACCAGCCGCTTGTGGAGGAATTGCTCCGGAATAGAGGGGAAGGTACCGTATGTGTACTTACTCAGACAAATGAAGAGGCGGTTATTGTGGTGGCTCTTTTAAGGAAACAGGGTATTCATAGTAAATTGATTCAGTCGATGGAGGGTTTGCTGTTTTGGAACATGGCCGAGATGAGGTATTTTCTGAAGTATGTGGGTAAACGGGTAAGTACACCATTAATCCCAGACGAATTATGGGAGGAAGCGAAGAATGCTACGTTCGCAGCTTATGAGGGAAGTTTAGGTTTGGCTTATGTGAAGCGTTGCGTAGAACTTTTTGAGCAGATCAACAGAATGAAGTACTTCACGGATTTCAAGGAATTTGTTTTTGAATCTTCGATGGAGGATTTTTGTGAGTTATCTGGTGCAGATGTAGTTGTGTCGACTATTCATAAGGCGAAAGGGAAAGAATTTGACGATGTATATATGTTGATTTCGGATGATTATTTGAAGGATGATCATTTGATGCGTCGGTATTATGTGGGAATTACTCGTGCCAAGAACAGGCTGTTCGTACATACAAATGGTGATTGCTTTACGAATTTGAGTGCCGATCGGTATTGTGTAGACCAGCGGGAATATGCGATGCCTGAAGAAATCGTATTGCAGCTTTCGCATAAGGATGTGAATTTGGGATTCTTTAAGGAACTTAAGCGGGAAGTGCTCTCATTAAGGGGTGGTGATAAGTTGTTGTATAAGGATTACACATTGTACAATACGGCTCATAGAGTGGTAGCGCGGTTATCACAGAGTATGCAAAAGAAGTTAGCAGAGTGGAAGGAACGCGGTTACGAAGTGAAATCGGCTTCTGTACGGTTTGTTGTGGCCTGGAAGCCTAAAGATGCTCCAAAGGAAGAACCGGAAAGCGCTGTTTTGTTGGCAGATTTGGTTTTGTCTAGTAAGATTTGATTTGAGAATTTCCATTGTAGATGGTATGTTACGGAAAGAATAAACTTGTTAAGCACATATAAATAATCCTTTAGTTGCAGTAAACGGATGGTTCGCTTCTCCTTTCAGTAAGCTGCAGGGGGCAACTCAATATTATCCCTATCGGGTATCGGCAACCTATTACAGGATAGTGCTATTGGACGTATTCCTTGGGGACACTACAAATATATTATAGACAAATGTTTCAACGAGCCTAAGAAAGCTATGTTCTTTGTGCAAAAGACACTCGAGAACAGTTGGAGTCGAAATATCCTTTTGAACTTTATGGACACAGATCTTTACGAACGGCAAGGGAAAGCCATTACCAACTTCAAGGTGTCACTTCCTGCTTTGCAAAGTGACCTTGCGCAGGAAATGACCAAAGAACCATACAAGTTCTACTCGAAGAATATCGTGAGAAAGAATTATTTAATTTTAAACAACCCGCTATCCGAATCATAATTATCCATTTTCTTTCGGATAGAAGCCTTTTTCTTGCCAGAGCTGAAGTTCCATGAAATACTCAAGGCAAGTGCATGATCTTTTCGTTTTGAATGGAAATCTGTTTTGTGGTAGACGATACTTCCCGGTATAGTTTCATTTGAATATTTATCTTTTATGAAAGGAAAGAAACACTGAAGGCCGAAATTTACTTTCTTATATGTATAACCTAAATTGATGTATGAAACCTTTTCAATTCCCGTTTTATATAATCCTGATAGAAACGTACCTCCAAATTTCTGAAGAATATCCAGTGAGAAGTTTTTGTAGGATGCTGAGAGATATACAGAAACAGGATGCGACCAGTAACTGAACGAACTGATCTCTTTGGAAGGTTGGAATACTTGCTGAGATACTCCAATGCTTCCTCCTATTCGCAGAAAATCCCATGGCGTATAATTGATATTAAACTCGCCGCCTCGACGTATGTCTTTTTCTGCATTGGCGGTTTGATATAATACGCAGTTATTGCCATATTGGTACGAATCGAATAAGCTGTTGTTGGTATAGTCATAAAACAGATTGGCAGATAGTGAGAACTTCTTTAAATATAAATCATAGCTTAGTCCCCATGATTGCAAGTGCGAATTCTCCAGATCATGGTTACCTGTCTGATAGAAATTATTCATTATCAGAATACGTGCATCAGACATTTGTAGCATATCTGGCATTTGGGTGCTTGAATGATATGTGAGGCGTATGCTATTGGACTCGTTGATATTATAACCAGCCATCAGCATGGGGGTAAAGGTAAAATTGTGAAATCCGTTTTCTTCCGATTGTGTATCATAGTTTACTCCTAAGCTGACGCGATACATGAATGGTTTGAATTTTCCGCTTATTTCTCCATAGGCATAATGTTTTTGGGTATTTATGTTTTCTTTCTGTAGATTTTCTGAAAGCGAATTGCTCAGCTCATTTGTCAGGTAATTTAAATGAGCACGGTATCCGATAGATAAGTTTGCCTTAGCAAATCTATGCTTGTAAGCAAATTCACCGATCAATGTTTTCTTTTGGTTATTGATGAGCATCATATCGTCAAAACCGGTACTGCCACTTTCTGCGGAATGAGTATTTTGCTCGTTATCAAAATAGCTTCCTACCAGATTGAATAATATTGAATTGTTTTTAGGCAGTGTTTTGGAAAAGTAAATATCTACAGTAGGAACCAAGCTTTTGGTATAATCATTCAAGTTGCCGGTTCGCTTTTCCTGAAGTTCGTTTTGTGCAAATGCAATCGTTTTGTTTGCATTCAGTTTCCCGTTAGACGTATTTGTAAAGGCTTTGATTTGAAAATCGTAATTCTTTTCCTTACTGATAGAATATGTGAACCCTATATTATGTTGGTGTCCCCAAGTTTGACTTTCCCGAAAATAGTCGTAGGTATAATTGTCATTATTGATTTGATAGTTGTAATGTCCGGTTTCTAAGTCTTTGATGTTGCGCTTCATGTTGATATGAGTGCCATAATTGATCGTAAATTTGTTATCTCCTTTAACGTAGGATAGGGCAAAGGAAGCGTTGGAAAACATTTGTCCTAATGTTCCATATAGATTGCCACTCCAACCGGTATCCAAAGGTTTCGTATTGATATTTACAACATTCTCGGCATCATTTATGTAACGCATTGGAGGCACATCGTATATTTCAGCATTTTTTATTTTGTCGGCAGGAATTAGTTTCAAGTCATCATCGGTTGCCTTGATTCCGTTTATGAGAATCATAATGGATTTTCCGTTTATGGTCGATAATGAATTGGTGGTTTTGTCAATGTGTAGATTGGGTAAGATGGCAATAAGGTCACGTCCGTCTTTCGCCTTATCTATTTGGGTGGTTGTAAAGGTATAGGAGGTCTTGTCGATACTGCGAATACTTCTTTTCCCCTCAACCACTACTTCGGTAAGTGATTGGGAGTCTGATTCGAGTATAATATTTTGTGTGAGATCTTTAATTATATGAACTGGCAGAGATACGGTTTTATATCCTATATATGAAACTTTTAAGATATAGTTTCCTGAATCGATGTCTTGTAGGAGATATTTTCCTGCTAAGTCGGAAGCTGTACCTTTTACGATGCTTATGGTATCGTTTGCTTGGTATAGAGCAATATTAGCAAATGGAATGCTTTCTTTGTATTTGTCCTCTATTTTCCCTTTTAGTACCAAATTTTGGCAGAAACAGATATTGGAACAAAGTAGTGCTATTAATGTAATTGTGGTTTTCATACTATTTCATTTTTAGGATATAACTTGAGTCCTTTTTATTAGTTTCTCATTCCAGCTCAATTGTCAATCTCCTGTTTGTACAAATATAATCTATTCTTTTTATTATGATAGTATGGTGATGTGTTTCTTTTTGAAAAACATATTATATATGTAAACATGTTAAGCACATATAAATAATCCTTTAGTTATAGTAAACGGATTGTTTACTTCGGCTTTTTTCGTAACTTGCGTGCCCTTATCATCAAAAAATCATAGGAAACGAATAATGAAGAGATCTCGTCGCCATACAGGCATACGGACGTTTTCCGCTATCATACTGCTGATGGTGATGCTGCTGCAAGTGGGGGTAAAAGGCTTTCACAGGCATCATTGTGTGGAGACGGCAAGCGTAACTTGTAGCGACTGTGAGCATCATCGTGTTCACGACGGACACATTCTCAAGTGGAATGGCAGTTGCGATGACTGTATCGTCTGTCAGTTGTTCTCTTCTCCTTTCTGTAAGCCGCAGGGTATTCAACTCAATGTTATCCCTGTTCGGTATCAGCAACCTTGCATGTGCTTCGTTGCCGCCATTCTGGATGTAAGCAGATGCAGCATCATTCCCCGGGGGCCTCCGGCTTTTCTATTATAATATGTTTGAAACTCTTTGCCAGTATGTTGGTAGAAGAGCGCTTATTTATGCATTTATAATAGAAACAACAATGAAAAGATACATATTTATGGTGTGTCTGCTGGGCGTATGTGCCACAGCATTCGCACAGGTTCAGCATGACCATAGCGCATGCTACGAGGATAGTATAAGCTCTCTGAAGGAGGCTATATTAAGTGAAGTTACAGTTTACGGATTGACCGGTACGCAGCGGATGAAAGATTCGCCCATCGCTTTTTCGGTCATTTCGCCCAAGAAGTTACATCAATCGTTCGGTACCAATATCGTGGATGCCATTACGTTCCAGCCGGGTATTTCCCAAATTTCTACGGGAGCGGGTATCAGTAAGCCAGTTATTCGTGGACTCGGTTATAATCGGGTAGTGGTAATAGAACAGGGTATACGTCAGGAAGGTCAGCAGTGGGGCGATGAACACGGTCTGGAGGTGGATGCCGAGGGAGTTCATTCGGTAGAGATACTAAAAGGTCCGGCTTCGCTGATGTATGGCAGTGATGCGATTGCCGGTGTCATGATTCTGCATCCTGAACCGTCGCTTATGCAGGGAACGATGCAGGCAAAGGTAGGAGGTGAATATCAGTCGAACAATGGTTTGTACAACTATCATGCTGGTTTTGCAGGGAACATCGATGGATGGATGTGGAACGTGCATTATGCTGATAAGGCTGCTCATAGCTACAAGAATGCACTCGACGGGTATGTGCCTGGTTCTTGGTTTAAAGAGCGGGATGTGCAGGCGATGGCAGGCGTTAAGAAGCGCTGGGGACATTCGTGGCTGCGCTTTTCGCATGTGAATTTTACTCCCGGCATTACTGAGGGTGAACGTGATGAGGAAAGCGGACAGCTTGTATGGGAAAAGGGAAATTCTCCGAAGGCGTACAGTTGGCATTTGCCTTTCCAGCGGGTACTTCATACCAAGGTGGTGAGTGACAATGCGTGGTACATTGCAGACGGGATGCTGAAGGCTGTCGTGGGTTATCAGCAGAACTATCGCAGGGAGTTTGAGGAGGCTATGGATGAAGCGGAACTGGCTATGCGATTGCATACGGTGAACTATGACTTGCGGTATCAGTTGCCACTTGCCAACGACTGGAGTATTGCTACGGGGGTGAATGGAATGTGGCAGCGGAACTTGAATCAGGCGGAAGAGATGCTCATTCCTGATTATCGTCTTTTTGACTTTGGTTATTTCTTTACGGCCAATAAGCAGATAGGGCGCTGGAGTCTGTCGGGAGGTGCGCGTATCGACAACCGGCATTTGCATACTCAAACGGCGGAGAAGGATGGAAAGTTGCATTTTGAAGCGTTGGGTAAGGACTTTACCGGAGTGACCGGAAGTCTTGGAGCGGTGTATAATGTAAGTGAAGGGATGAATCTGCGGTTGAATGTGGCTCGTGGTTTCCGTGCACCGACTGTCAGTGAACTCTTGTCGAATGGAGTGCACGAAGGTAGCATTCAGTATGAACTGGGAAACAGGGATTTGAAGTCGGAATACAGCATGCAGGTCGATCTCGGCATGGATTATACGTCGCGTTATGTGGCTGTCAATGCATCTCTTTTCAGCAATTGGATTGATAACTATATCTTCCTGGGCCGGCTTCCTTATGAAACGGAAGGGTATCGCACTTATCAGTATCGTCAGGGCAATGCGCGGCTCATGGGAGGAGAGGTATCTGTAGATGTGCATCCTGTAGAGCCCTTACACTTCGAGAATACATTTTCGTACGTACGTGGTGTTCAGTTGAATCAGACAGCTGAGAGTCGTAATCTCCCGATGATGCCTGCACCCCGATGGACATGTAATCTCCGGTATGAGTTTCCCGATTTTGCCCGGAAGCGTTGCAGACGTGCGTTTGTCAGCTTGGGTATGGAGTACAATCTTCGTCAGGACAGTTATTATGCGCTTGATAATACTGAGTCGGCTACTCCCGATTATGGCATTTTTAATTTTGCTGCCGGCATGGACCTGCATGTATTTGGTCATAACTGCATCGAGCTGAGTCTGTGTTGTCAGAATCTTTTTGACAAGGTATATCAATCTCATCTTTCGCGTTTGAAATATGTCGAAGTCAACAAGGTTACAGGTCGCCAGGGTATTTCGGCTATGGGGCGTAATATCTGTTTGAGGGTGAATATTCCGATTGATATTCATGTAAAATAAGAATTCTATTAAGGCTGGCTTCGTTTGTGAGGCCAGCCTTTTTTATGATCTGTTACTTGCTGAAATGTGTCTATAGATGTATCTTATGACGATGAAAAAAGTCGTGTGATTTGTTTGTGGTTATAGAAAGATATTATACCTTTGTTATATGTAAATTGTTGATATATAGTATGTTTATATAAATAAATCAACTTGGGCCTGAACGGAGAATCATTGATTAGGGGGGATTTTATGAATCTTACGTAGAACGTAATGTATGAATATAACATACTTAAAAAAGAATATGATGCAGTAGCATTAATGGAATAGGTAAATTCTTTATAAGTTATATAAATAAAATTAGCTATCAGATTTATAAGGTCGAGAAGAAGCCTTACCGGCAGATGCTTGATGAGTTGTTCTCTCATCTTGATGTAAAGCTGTCTGTATTGCGCATCGTGCTTTTTGGAGAGGTAGTCGGTAAGGACGATTATATGTGGCAGTTGGCGCAGTTTCGCAGAAAGGCAGAAGAGTATTTTCAGGATGCTTTGCCTGTAGTGACATTTGTTGCACAGAAGCCTCTGGATGCCGAATTAGTTTTGGAGATACATGGTTACATGTCTGAAGGGAATGACCGGTTGGAGTATAAATCTTACGAAGGTTTTCCTTATGTGGTTCTTACAAATGAGTGTGGACGTTTTTTATATGCTGGAAGTGTGTGCGTTTCTTTTGACAGTGACATCTATACTCAGTCTAAGGAGGTTTTTCGTGTGTTGGAGTGTATCTTGAACCGTGAGAAATTTCCTGTTGGTTCGATTGTAAGACAGTGGAATTATATTGACGGCATTACTGCTTTCGATAATAACGGTGACCAGCATTATCAGATGTTTAACAATGCTCGTTCCGAATTTTATTTGTCCGATACCTGGAAGAATGGTTATCCGGCTGCTACGGGTATTGGTACTCGGGGAGGGGCGTTATAGTAGATATTGATGCTGCAATGGCCAAGGAAGCTTCTTTTTCTATTTTACCGATTGACAATGAACTACAAGTTGCGGCTTATTCGTATTCAGGTTCTGTATTGGAAAAGGCGAACACTGGGAAAACAACTCCGAAATTTGAACGGGCAAAAAGTTTACAAACGGGTGATTGTTGTATGATGTATCTGTCTGGTACAGCAGCTATACGAGGTGAAGTAAGTCTGGCGGAAGCGGATGTGGTTGCTCAATTACGTATTACACTGGAAAATATTCGTCATTTGATAGGGGATGCGTCGATGAAACTTTTACGTGTATATCTTAAGAATGAGAGCGATTAGAATAAAGTACACGATAGTTTAGAAAGGGAGGGGGGTGTATTTCTTATCTGTTGGCTGATGTGTGCCGTGATGAACTACCGATAGAAATAGAGGGTATAGCATGGTGTTCTTTTGGTCGGGAATAAGAATAAGTTCCTGTTTGATAATAAAATCCTGCTAAAATCTCACTTTTTTTCATCGGGAAAGATTATCTTTGCAGCCGATTTTAAAAAGTTTTAAGATATGGTTTCACAAGGTATATATTCGATTGTTTTGCTGGTGTTCTCGAATATCTTTATGACGTTTGCATGGTATGGACACCTGAAAATGCGTGAAGAGTTCAGTTGGTTTGCCGCATTGCCGCTGATTGGAGTTATTGCTTTCAGTTGGGCGATTGCTTTTTTTGAATATTGTTTACAGGTTCCGGCCAACCGTCTGGGATTTAAGGATAACGGCGGACCATTCGACATTATGCAATTGAAGGTGATTCAGGAGGTGATTACACTGACGGTATTTACCGTATTTTCTATGATTGCCTTTAAAATGGAACTGAAATGGAATCATCTGGCTGCTTTCTGCTGCCTGATTCTAGCTGTATACTTTGTGTTTAAGAAGTAATTGAAAAATTATTTATTTTTCGCATTATAGAAAAAGAGGCCGTCTCAAAATGTACTGCACCCCAAAAGTTAGACACAAAACTTTTGGGGTGTTTTTATGAAGTAC
>ENA-OOQR01000064-OOQR01000064.1-human-gut-metagenome-genome-assembly--contig:-NODE-64-length-22923-cov-2.072853_pt1 | contig 22923 bp, 28 predicted proteins | sample MGYA00241268_ERZ501175 | MGnify/ENA primary metagenome ERZ501175 (study PRJEB25962, sample SAMEA2042491) | human gut metagenome | biome: human gut; feature: human-associated habitat; material: faeces...
ACTTGACCTGCCACATCAGGTTGCGAACAATACATCAATGTTAGGAACTCCGTTTACCGTTACGGTTGATAAACTGGAAGGATGTACTACGGGCGTTTCGGCTGCCGATCGTGCCGCTACGATTCGTGCACTTGCCGATCCTGCTTCCAGACCGGAAACATTCGGACGTCCCGGACACATTAATCCGCTGTATGCACAGGATAAGGGCGTATTGCGTCGTGCCGGACATACGGAAGCTTGCATTGATTTGGCTAAACTGGCAGGATTGTATCCGGCTGGTGCATTGATGGAAGTTATGAACGAAGACGGAACGATGGCCCGCCTTCCGGAACTTCGTAAAATGGCCGATGAATATGGATTGAAACTGATTTCAATTGCAGATTTGATTGCTTATCGTTTGAAGCAGGAATCGCTGGTAGAAAAAGGAGTAGAAGTGGATATGCCGACCGAATTCGGACATTTCCGTCTGATACCGTTCCGTCAGAAAAGTAACGGACTGGAACATGTTGCCTTGATTAAGGGCGAATTTGAACCGGATGAAGCGGTACTGGTACGCGTACATTCATCGTGTGCTACTGGAGATATCTTCGGCTCTTTGCGCTGTGACTGCGGTGAGCAGCTTCATAAGGCGATGCAGATGATTGATAAAGAAGGCAAGGGAGCCATTATTTATCTGATTCAGGAAGGTCGCGGCATTGGTCTGATGGAAAAAATGAAGGCATATAAGTTGCAGGAAGAAGGTATGGATACGGTTGACGCCAATATCTGTCTGGGACATCAGGCAGATGAACGTGACTATGGTGTCGGTGCTCAGATTTTACGTGAGATCGGCATTCATAAAATGCGTCTGCTTACCAATAATCCGGTGAAGCGTGTCGGACTGGAAGCCTACGGTTTGGAGATTGTAGAAAATGTACCTATCGAAATTACTCCGAATAAATATAATGAACGTTATCTGCATACGAAAAAAGACCGTATGGGACATACGTTGCATTTTAATAAATAAACAAGTTTGATAATGGAAACGAATAATTTAATTAAGACTTATGCCTCCAAGGCTGTTCAGACAGCTTTGATGCGTAGCGTGTATACATGGATGACACTGGCCTTGGTCATTACAGGCTTTGTTTCTATGTATGTAGCAAAATCGTACACCCTGCTGTCGATGATTATGCAGAATTCGATGGCATTCTGGGTACTGATTATTGCAGAACTGGGACTGGTGTGGTATTTGTCTGCCCGGATAAATAAAATATCTTTCAGCACCGCCACTGTTCTGTTTATTGCATACTCTATATTGAACGGTGTAACACTAGCATTTATTTTCCTTATTTACACCATGAGTTCTATAGCAACTACTTTCTTTGTTACGGCCGGAACTTTTGCTGTCATGGCTCTTTATGGATATGTGACGAAGAAAGATCTTAGCCGTATCGGTAATCTGTGCATTATGGGTGTGATAGGTATCATCATCGCTTCGCTGGTGAACATGTTCCTGCACAACTCGATGATGGACCTGATTATTTCTTGCGTAGGAGTCTTGCTTTTTGTGGGACTGACAGCTTACGATTCACAGAAAATCAAGCAGTTGCTTACCGCAGACGATATAGAGGTGAACGAGTCTACACAGAAGATTGCACTGATGGGTGCCATGACGCTGTATCTTGACTTTATCAATCTTTTCCTTTACTTGCTGCGCCTGCTCGGTGACAGAAAGTAAGCAAAATCTTTTTCTATTTAAAAGAAAACGATTTAATTTGCATAAAATTATGAACTAAATAAAACAAAGGCAATGAATCAACTTTCAGATCGTTTAAATAGCTTGTCACCTTCGGCGACATTGGCTATGTCACAAAAAAGTAGTGAACTTAAGGCACAAGGTGTTGATGTTATTAATTTAAGTGTCGGCGAACCCGATTTCAATACTCCCGATCACATTAAAGAAGCTGCCAAGAAAGCTATCGATGAAAACTATTCTCGTTATTCTCCCGTAGCCGGATACCCAGCTTTGCGCAATGCGATTGTTGCTAAACTGAAAAACGAAAACGGTTTGGAATATACTGCTGCTCAGATTAGCTGTGCAAACGGTGCAAAGCAGTCTGTTTGCAACACGATTCTGGCTTTGATTAATAAGGGTGACGAAGTTATCGTGCCTGCTCCTTACTGGGTAAGCTATCCGGAAATGGTGAAGTTGGCCGAAGGTACTCCGGTTATCGTACGTGCTGGTATCGAACAGGATTTCAAGATCACTCCGGCGCAACTCGAAGCTGCTATCACTCCGAAGACACGTGCGCTGATTCTTTGTTCTCCGTCCAACCCGACAGGTTCTGTATATTCTCAGGAAGAGCTGAAGGGGCTGGCAGAGGTTCTGGCTAAGCACGAACGTGTCATTGTAATTGCCGACGAAATATATGAACACATCAATTACATCGGAAGACACCAGAGCATCGCTCAGTTTGCAGAAATTAAGGACCGTGTAGTCATTGTAAACGGGGTATCAAAAGCCTATGCCATGACAGGTTGGCGTATTGGTTTCATCGCTGGTCCGGAATGGATTGTGAAAGGCGTAAATAAACTGCAGGGACAATATACTTCTGGACCTTGCTCAGTTTCTCAGAAAGCTGCTGAAGCTGCCTATACAGGTACTCAGGCTCCGGTAGAAGAAATGCGTCAGGCTTTCGAACGTCGTCGTGACCTGATTGTGAAACTGGCGAAGGAAATTCCTGGATTCGAAGTGAATGTTCCGCAGGGAGCTTTCTATTTGTTCCCGAAATGCGATTCTTTCTTCGGCAAGAAGGATGGCGACCGTGTAATCAATAATGCAGACGACCTGGCAATGTATTTGCTTGAAGTCGGTCATGTGGCATGTGTGGGTGGTACTTCATTTGGTGCTCCTGAATGCATCCGTATGAGTTACGCTACTTCCGACGAAAACATCGTGGAATCTATGCGCCGTATCAAAGAAACTTTGGCTCGCTTGAAGTAATTTGAGATAATTCTTACCTTTGAAGGGAGGCTGTTCTGGATAGTCAGGATAGCCTCTTTTTATTTTTATTCCGATAGGAAACATGCTTTTTTTTGCTGGGTTGGCGGTAAGGAATGTGAATGTGCTTTTAAATTCAAGAAACAAAAAGAAGTGTCATGATTTTCTTGGAGATGATTAGTAGAAAACCTCTCGGTCTTTTCTGAAAATTTGTACAAAACATTTTATTTTTTGTACAAAAAAAATAAGGTTTCGGCTTGCTTGAAGATACTTCGCCTTGTCTGTTTAGCAAATGTCGTTGAAAGAAATTCGATTGTCCGACTTCTGTTTGGTTTATAACAAACAAAAGCTGCAACTTTTTGAGTTACAGTTTTTTATCTCGGCACGGGAAGAGAGGCTCGAACTCTAAAGAAACTTTGTCCTTCTTTCCCTATTCTGATATTCAAGCTGTTACGTTTTCGAATTAAGTTATTATTTTATTTGGTTTGTCCCGAATTAGTCCGATTCTCTCCGGAGTTAATTAGCTGATTCATTTGCTCTAAGAGCAATATTCTTTTATCTTTTTCTTCAAGTAGACGTTCCAGCAATGCAATTTTTTCTTTGTATTGCTGTTCATTATCTCCATGAGTAGATGGATAAGCTTTAAAAGGTTTCTCCCGTTCAAAGAATACATCCATCGATACTCCGAAAAAGTCGGCTACTTTTTCCAGACGTTTTACGGTGGGATTCCCGTTCACAATTTGGCTGAGAGAAGAGTTAGCTTCCGTACCAAGGTAGCTTAAAAGTTCCTTGTTTTGGATATTTTTCTCTACCAATAATTGTTTAATTATTTGTCCATTATACATTATCGTTTCATTAAAACTTGAATCAAGCGTTCTTTCTCGTTAAGCAATTCCTTTAAATGCTCTATCTCTTTTTGACATTCATGCAGTTGAATATCACCACTCACATTGTTTCCGTTTCCATTAACTGTATGTCCAATATTCAAATGGGGCTTTTCTCGTTCAAAGAACTCGTCTATTGACACGTCAAAGAAGTCTGCGATCTTTTCGATTGTAGTACAATTAGGTATACTTATTCCTTTAATGATATTATCTAAAGTAGCTTTTGTTATACCTGCATACGTGTATACGTCTACTTTTTTGGCTCTTCTTTTGTCTATTAAATCGCTTATAATCTGTCCTTTGAACATATATTCTTAATTTATAATAAGTATAAATTAATATACTAATAGTGATTTATAGGTATATTATAATATACTTTATGGTTTTATTTCTATACATTTGCACTATAAAATTAATAATAAATACGATTGCAATAAAAATAAACCTCTAAAAAGTAATATATATGGTTATATCTGACTATTATTCATCACTCGAGATTAAGCAGAAATCCGAGTTCATTAAAAAGGTTATTGAAACATGTGGGTTCTCATATCCCACCTTTATGACAAAGATGCGTAAAGGAAGCTGGTCTAAACTGGAGCGCGAAGCCATTGAAAGAATCATCAAGGAGGATAAACATGCAGACACAGATTGAATTTTATAATACTCCTTCAGGTAAGGTTGGATATTGGAAGGATAACCAGTCTTATACATTGTCCGAAAAAACTGTGGATATTATCGAAGAAGTACTGACTACCGTGCATGATTGTTATGCGGATGCATACAAAGCCCTGGAGCAATGCTATATCCGTTCTCAGCAGAATAAGCGATATTATCATTTTCTGATGGCTAGTCGTTTTCTACGCTGTAACTGCGGTGAATCGGATACGCTCAAATGGGATTTAGACCGGCATGGCAACGTGAACATAGAACAGGTTCATTGTCCACTGAGAGGTAGCGGAGATTGCCGGTACGAGGGCATTATTTGTTTGCCACAGCGCAGTTCTGTCATCAAAGGCAGACAGCTGGAGATAGCTGAGCTATTGGCTGAAGGATACAGCAATCAGGAGATTGCCGATTTGCTATATATTTCCATCAATACCGTACACAACTTGATACAGCAAATTAAGTTCAAACTCAGATTAGATAATACTCGGGAAATTGCTTCCTGGTATAACAAAACGTATGGTTGTGTGTGAAACTGGATATGATAAAATTACCCGATTAAATATATGAGAAAGCATAGATACAGAGTTTGGAGGGTTATTGTACGATTGGACAATACGCACCTCATTATACGTTGTCGGATAGATACCGATAGTCTTGACGAAGTTCGTGATTTTTATCGAGAGCTTTTCATCAATAAAGTTCTAATTTCTTTGTGTTACACAGATTTTGATAATTATGGAGAATTTAAGTGACAAAAACCGTAATCCGGAAATACAAGCTAAAATAGCTGGCATTGGATATCTCTCACCTCATGGTGAAGCATTAATGGAAATTGCCAAAGCAGAACTTGCCTTTATCTATGAACACCTGAAGTCTTATTCCCAAAATGAGCAGATTTTTATTTTGGACTATATGTCTAGTGAAATGAATTGGAGAATAACAGAAATCGAAGATGGATTATGAACAAACTACATAAAATGCATGAATGGGAAAACTGTAATCCCGGTTATACCTTCGAACACGTTTTTTATACGGACAAATCTCAGGAGATCCGCAAAATTATCGGTGCGGTACCGGTACTGAAACGGGTACTTGTAAATGGGGTAAAACAGAATGTTACATGGCACAGAAGAGTGCGATGGGATGGTTTCGGCCGTTGTTATGCCATAAACAGCAACTCTCGGTTGCGCCAGTATGATATCCCATTATCCAAGTAGTACTCAGTTTTTATTTACACGACAAATCATCGATATTCGTCGTATCTAAACACTCAAAGACATGATATCGAATAGTGATATTGAAAAAATTCTCGACCGTGCGGACATTGTAGACGTGATATCCGGTTTTGTGGAACTCAAGCGTGCGGGTGCCAGGTATAAGGCTTGTTGTCCGTTTCATACAGAAGATACTCCTTCTTTCATGGTGGAACCTGGACGGGGTACATGGTATTGCTTTGGTGCCTGCAAAGAAGGTGGTAACGTCATCAAGTTCGTACAGAAGTACAATCACATGAATTTTCGTGAAGCTTGTTTCTGGCTGGCCGACAAATACGGAATACATATAGACGATGAACAGGAGAAGCCTTCAGCCGACGAAATACGTCGTCAGAAGAAACGCGAATCCATGCAGATCATCAATCAGTTTGCAGCCGAAGTATTCCTTCAGAACCTGTCCCGTCCGGAAGCAGACGCAGCACGTGCCAAGATCCGACAGCGCTGGGGTGATTCATTTCCGGTAGAAATGGGTATAGGATATGCCCTGGCAGACTGGTCCCAGTTATCAGATATGGCAGCATCCAAGGGATTGTCATTGGAATTGATGGAAGAAATGGGACTGATCCGTAAGAAGAAAAACGGGGGATACTATGATTTCTATCGTGACCGTATTATGATCCCAATCCGTGATCGCTTCCGGAATATTATCGGATGGACGGCCCGCGACATGAGCGAAGTGGATGGTACACCGAAATATCTGAATTCCTGTGAAAGTGATTTGTATCACAAAGGAAGCAGTATTTTCGGTATAGATAATGCCATCCGTCAGGCGGCCAAAGAAGAGAAATTCTATTGTGTAGAGGGTGCACCCGATGTCATGCGCCTGCAATCCATTGGAGTCAACAATACCATCGCCTCGCTGGGTTCTGCTTGGACTAAAGGGCAGTTTGAACAATTGAAGAGATATGCTACAACGCTGTGTTTTCTTCCGGACGCTGACCCAAAACCAGTAGACGCTCCATACGGTACCGGTATTGCAGCTGTGATAAAAAGTGGTGTGCTGGCCATGGAGTGTGGTTTCTCCGTTTCAGTGCGTGAGATACCACTGGGTGAAGGCAACCTGAAGAATGATCCGGATTCGTATTGTACGAACATCAGCCGTTTCAATCAGTTGGAAGAACAAGACTTCATTACCTGGTATGCCGGATATGCGTTCAACAAAGATGGTACGACTGAAGATAAAAGCGCGGCAGTCAGCCAGATTGCCAAACTTGTTGCAATGGTCGGCGACGAGGTTAAAGAGGCTATGTATCTGGCTAAACTGAGAGATACATACAATAACAAGAACCTTTGGTCGATGGCCATCAACCGGGAGAAAAAGAAGATCAATGAATCTAAAGCCGGTAAATCGCAGGTCATCAATCGGGATCTGCTGGCAAAATACGGTTTCTTTGAATCCAACAACTGCTATTATTCCACTAACGATGGCAAGGAGTTCCAGTGGTCTAACTTCATCATGCTGCCGATGTTCCATATCAAAGACTCCCTGATGCCTAAACGTCTGTATCGTATCAAGAACCAGAACCGTCAGGAGGAAATTGTGGAAATGAAGCAGGAAGACCTGGTATCCCTCTCCAAGTTCAAGCAGAAGGTTGAGGGATTGGGCAATTATATCTGGCTGGCCAGTGAAAAAGAAATGACACGCCTGAAGATGTATCTTTATGAACAGACTGAAACGGCTACTGAAATCACCCAGTTGGGATGGCAGCGCAAAGGATTCTATGCGTTTGGCAACGGAGTTTTTGATACGGAATGGCATCCGGCTGATGAATATGGTATTGTGCGGTTGGGTGAGAAAGGCAACTTCTATCTTCCTGCAAGTAGTCTGATCTATCGTGATGACGACAAGTTGTTCCAGTTCGAACGTAGGTTCGTTCACCTTAACTACTCTTCCATCAGCCTGAAGGAATACTTTTCCAAACTGGTCGGGGTATTCGGTGACAATGCCAAGGTAGGAATCTGTTTCCTGCTGGCTACTTTGTTTCGTGACATTATCACTGGATATACCAAGAGCTTTCCCATATTAAACTTGTTTGGTCCCAAAGGTTCCGGTAAGTCTGAACTCGGACACAGTCTGATGGCATTGTTCATTATCGAGAACATTCCGCCCAATATCCAGAATGCTACCATTCCGGCGTTGGCCGACCTGGTGGCACAGTGTGCCAATGCCCTGGTACATATTGACGAGTTCAAGAATAATATTGATATCGATAAACGCGAATACCTCAAAGGGGCTTTGGGACGGTGCCGGTCGGTCACGCATGAACATGGATCGTGACAAAAAGCGTGAGATAACTGCCGTAGACTCCGGAGTAATTCTTTCCGGTCAGGAGATGGCAACCGCCGACATCGCTCTGTTCAGCCGTCTGATATTTCTTACCTTTGCCAAACCGGAGTTTACAGAGGAAGAGAAACGCCGATACAATGAACTTGTAGAGATTCGTAAACGGGGACTCACTCACTTGACGCTCCAGATACTTCGCCACCGGGCGCGGATGGAACAGCAGTTCATCAGCAACTATCATACCTGTCTGTCCGACGTATTAGAAGCTCTCGGAGCCGAAAAGGTGGAAGATCGAATCCTTCGCAACTGGATCATACCGCTGGCCGCATTTCGTACGCTCGAGGGAGTGCTGGATATTCCGTTTTCTTATCCGGATATCCGGCAGGTGACAGTAGACGGTATTTTGCGACAGAATGCTGAATGCAAGAGCAATAATGAACTGGCCAATTTCTGGAATGTAGTATCCTATTTGCAACAGGATGGCGAAATCTTCATCGAAGGAGATTACCGCATCGAATACTTGAATCGTTTCAAAAGCAGTCTGATTAAGATTGAACAACAATATCAGGAACCAAAGGCCATTTTGATGATGCGTAAAAACCGTATCTTCATGTTGTATAAAAAGTTCGGCAAGCAGGTAGGAGATTCCATACTTCCTGAAGGTTCGCTTATATACTACCTGGAGAACTCCAAGGAGTACATGGGGAAGAAGAACTCTGTTCGCTTCAAGAACATTCAGCGAGGTGTAGAAGTTCAGAAGGTGGAAACAACTCCCACCGGAGGTATTTCCTACAAGAAAACCTCTACTCCCGATGTAGCCCTTTGTTTCGACTATCGCATGATTCGCGAAACATATAACATTAATCTTGAGGTAGAGGTAGAAGGACAAGAAAGTGACGCATTGATGGATGATAATGAATGAGATATTACAACTTTAATTGATTGTCTGAGAGTGTAAAGGCAGCCGCTGTGAAGTGGTTGCCTTTTTTATTTTCATACCCATTCTTTGGGATGCTCAGGCTATTTCCACGGGAAGAAAACGGCTTCTACACCTTCTACACTTTCTACAATATTGAAAAAGAGGTACTTATATATTCTACATACCTTCTACAATCGTTCTACATTTTTCTACAAATTGAAGAAAAACATAAAACCTTCTACAAAATGTTTCATTTTCTACAAGATATCTACACTTGTAGAAAATATAAAATCTCATAAATTATTGATAATCAATATTTATCTGATTTTGTAGAAAGTGTAGAAGGTGTAGAAGGCAAAATATGTGTCATAGCTGGAGAAATTCTTTTGGATTCTAATATCAAAAGCCTTATTTTTGATATATATAATTGAAATCAAATATAAATATTACTTATTTTCTTATGAGCAGCATTGTTTTCTATCTCCGTCTGGAGCCTTACCTTCGGCAATGGCTTGTCCATTCTTTAGGCGATCCAGTTGTTTTTCCGGCACAAAGTAACGAGAATGCTGTGATTCGACGCTTTCTTCGCAAACGCCCGGAAGACATTCGTCCGGAGCTGGCAGCCGATGGACTTACTGCCATTTGCATACCCGACAGCAAAGCTAAACCTCCACAGTATTACAATTACCTCGGTAAAAAAGCTAAAGCTGCCGTAAAAGAAACAATTGAAGACTTGTTTCGTGCCAATCTTTGGAACGAAATAAGCGATCTGACTCGCCGGAACTGCGGACTTAACAAGACCATTGCTGCCTGGTGCGAAATGCATGGTATCGATGACGATTATTCCGAAACTGTTCGTCAGAAATATTACCGTATGAGAGATTCCTACAACAAAAAAGGTATCTTTTTAGGTTCTTTAACCCGAAATCGCACGGACGAGTGAGGCAATTTTAAACAGCACCGTACAACACCGAACACGCATAACCTAACAATGATAATTATGGTACATTTAATTCAGAACATTAGAAAAGTTGAATGTATTGAAGCCTATCACTTGCAACATTCAGACATTATAGCCGACCGTGGAGTATGGTTGAATGTCTATCAACAATTCAACCCAATTTCAACCATCGGGCTGAGTTCAGTAGAGATTTCCGACAAAATCGAGAACAAACAGCGAGTTTTCACCACCAAACTCACCATGTTTCGGACAGAGAAGCTGTTGCCTGGTTCCAAGAAGTTCTGCTTTAAGGTGACAACCATCACCGGCTCCCAGTTCCTGATCGGATGTGCAGACAAGCCTTATCCGGTCATTCAAAATGAAGAGTCATTTCCTTCCGCAGCCAGCGGAAAGTCTGGCGTGACAGTTACTGTTACCCTGACTTCTACCATTCCGATGCTTTCCATATTAGATTAAGGTCTTTTTATGCAGTATATATAAGGTGTTAATATTGCATAGACTAATTTTCGACAATATGGAATATAACCTTAGTATTGATTCACACATCGGCCCATGGGGATATTCAAAGAACTATATCCGTAGTCAGATGTCAGGCTTCAAGAACAAGCCTGTCAATGTACGCATATCATCCCTAGGCGGTTCGGTGGATGATGCGCTCGACATCCGGCAGCAGTTCCTTGATCACGGTAATGTGACGTGCTATCTTTTCGGTTATGTGGCGAGTGCAGCTACCATTCTGGCTACTGGAGCCAAGAAAACCTGTATGTCCAAATATGCATTTTATCTTATCCACAAAGTATCGAACTGGGTAGATGCCTGGGGTAATTACAATGCCGACCAGATTCAGCAGCTCATTGATGATCTGAAGGCTAACAAGCTGGAGAATGGTAAGATGGATTTGGTACTGGCCAATCTTTACGCTAACAAGTGTAAGAAAAAGGTAGATGACATTCTTCCTATTTTAAAAGAGGGCCGCTGGCTTACTGCACAAGAAGCACTTGAATACGGATTTATTGATAAAATTGTAGAAGAAGGTTCGAAACTGAACTTCGACGACTCGATGAAGACAAAGTTTAACATGTTCCACCTGCCGGCATTGCCCGCCATAGATACCAGGGCACAAAGTCCGGAAGCTGATACAGCTCCCAGCTGGTTCAATAACTTCGTCAATAAGTTCTTAAAAGGACATCAGCCGGAAGCTGCACAGACACAAAATAAATCACTTAATCAGTCAAAACAAATGAAAAAGGATTATCAGAAAGTCAATTCCATCTTGAAAATCGAGGGTGTGGAAGTTGACAAAGATGGTAAGGTGACGCTTACCGAAGATCAGGTCAAGGCCCTCAATGACCACATCGCCCATCTGGAGCAGGAATCTTCTGATAAAGACAATCAGATTTCCGATCTGAAGAAGCAGAATGAGAATCTGCAAAAAAATGATGGTGAGGAAACCACACACATCAATGGTGATGAAGGTGAGGATGACGACATTGCAAAACTAAACACTGCTAAAGAATTGTTTAACGACGTAAAAGATTTGTTATAAGATGGCAGACACAACTGGATACGTAAAAATTACGGATGAGCAGCTGGCCAAGTCGGCTGTTCGTTATCGAAAAGAATTACTGATGATGCCGGTACTGGCATTGGGTACAACATTACAGCACATGACACAAAGACCGGGTGTTCGCGGTAAAGAAGTGGTAGGCGAATTATCTGGCGATATTGAGCTGGGACCTTATGACGAAGGACGTGAAGATACTGATGGAGTATCTATCAATCCGCGTACATTAGAAACCTTTCTCGGTAGTGTAGTAAAGAAGTTTTCTCCTAACTCTGTATGGCAGACCATTTACGGTAATCTGATTACAAAAGGAGAGGCTTTGAAAAATGTCGATATTGCCCGTCAGGTGCTGGCTTTCCTGACTGCGAAAATGGGTGGTAACTTGAATGCTTCTATTTGGAACGCGAAACGTAACGACAGTGGAACCAAGACCAAAGAACTTTTCAATGGTTTTGACACCATTACCAAAACTGAAAAAGACGCAGCTAAAATCTCTACTGATTTGGGTAATATGTTCACCATCGAAGCAATCAGTAAAGACAATGCCGTAGATGTCTTGAAAGCATTTTACCGTGCAGCTGATCCGGTTTTGCGTGAAACGCAAACTAAATTGTTTATTCCTCAGGGAGTGTACGATAATTATGTAGACGATTACCAGGCGACTGCGGGGCATGTACCTTATAACACCAGTTTTGAAAAAACGGTACTCGAAGGTTCCAATGGTCGTTGCGAATTGGTTCCGCTGGCGAATAAGGCAGGTTCACCGTTCATTCACCTGACTACCAAGAGCAATATGCTCGTAGGTTTTGGCAATGGTGCCGATGCGGAGAACATTACCGTTGAGAAGCATCATGCATTCAAACTGGATTACATCGCTACAATGTACTTCGGTACAGAATTCGAATCAATTTCTAAAGAGCGTCTGCTGGTTGGTACCGTCGACGGTTCAACTCCGGTTGTCGCTGGAATAGGAGGTTAAGTTATGGCAGTAGATTGTACAAGCAAAGGGATGTACGAGTCCCTTTCCTGGTGTCCAGGTCAGACATCGACACCGGGTATTAGACGTAAAGTATACTTTATCCCGAAAAGTTGGATCGAAAAATGGCCGGCACTTCCGGCGATTGACGGGGCAGAGAGTATGGCTGCTTTGGCAACCTACGAAGGTGACTTTGTTTTGGCTGCCGACAAAAAGTGGCAGTACATTGAATTGCTGACAACGAAGTCGTCCATCAGTGCAGAGTCACAGGGTGAAGTTCCATCTAAGACCTTCCTGAATAAAGCCACGTTGGTCCATGCTGGTACTGACGAAGAAGCGTCAGGCTTTTGTCGTCAGGCTAATGTCGATGAGCTGATATTTCTGTGCCAGCAGAAGAATGGTAAGTTCCGTGTACTCGGCTCTGAAGCTTTTGATCCTTCAGTTACCATTTCTCAAACTTCGGGAGAAGGGGATACCGGTACCGCAGGTACCACTCTCGAGGCACAGTGTACAGATATTTGCCCGTCACCGTTCTATACGGGTAAAATCGAAACGGAAGATGGCGAAATTTCCGGAGCAGATGGCAGTACCATCCTTCCGGGAGGCTAATTAAAAGGAGAATACAGTTATGTATATAGATGAACAGTTAACTACAGACATGCAAGGCTGGCTCAATACAGAGTCGGCTAAGCGTGACCTGATGAAAGGTGCGGAAATGGTACTCAAACTGACCCGGAACCGCATTCTGTTTCAGAATATTTCCCGCAATCCGCAGAAGTTTGCGAGCAAGATTGAGTATGAGCTGAAGAAATATCTGACGATCCGTCTGGACCGCAAGACGATTCAAGATGTAGTCAAGATGGACAAAGAGCTGGTTCCGGCAGTAGCGGAAACGCTGGCCACCTTCCAACCTGAAATCAGTTCCGATGACGACATACCGCAAGAAGCTACCATCGCAAAGGGTAAACGTGCGGATCACGATTCATTGCCCGAAGAGATCCGCCAGCTCTGGGAAGACAATAAGGATATATATTTCCGTCTGAAGCAGACTTTTGAAACATTGAAAACCATGAAGGATGCTCTTCCATGCGACAGGTACGAATACCTGAAGCAATTGGAAGAGCTGGATGCCAGATATCGGGATAACATGGACAAGTACGACCATTTCAATCTGGATGCTCAAGGTACCGAAGAGACAAAAGGTGAATCTCCTGAAGATCCGGCTGAAATGGCAAAGAAAGTCAGTGCAGCCCGCGGTTATCTGTCAGACAACAAAAAGAAACTGGCAGAGCTGAAAGAATCCGGAGATCAGGAAAAGTACGAGAAGCTACTGGCTAAGGTACAGCAGAGATACGACTTCCTGATTTCTACTGGAAACAACGTAGGAGAAGACCAGGTGAATGCCTTACGTGAATTAGGGTTGAAAGCATGAAACATGTAAACCGATTGCTGAAGCCGTTATCCGATGTGCCGTTACAAGCATACCTGGATAACCGGCTTCAGCTTTTTGATGTTCTTGAGTACATCCTGTCACAGACCGGACCGGCTAAGGTCTATGTATCCACCTTTTCTACATCCGAAGAGTTCTTGCGCCGGTTGTTTTCGCTTCGCAAACGGAAGATGATCCTTCACTCCGTTCTGCTTGCTGACCTGAAGGCAGCTCGAAAGACCGTCAACTTGTACACCTTTATGTCTTCCGTATTCGATGACGTGTACCTCACGGAAAACCATTCCAAGGTATTGCTTATCGAGAACGATCGCTGGATGGTTACAGTCGTTACCAGTCAGAACCAGACGCGAGGCAACCGGACAGAATGTGCGATGATCACGACACAGCCTGACATCTTTCTCACTTTGCGAGACCAGTTTTCAGAGATTATTAATACCCGAAGCCTACACCTCAATGGAATTCACTTCAACACAGATTAACAGAATTAAGGAACTTGCTACGATGCTCACTCCAGTGTCGGATATCGCTGTTCTGATGGACGTAGACGAACGCCGTCTGCGAGAAATCATTTCCGACAAGTCCCATCCGGTCAGTATTGCTTACCGTAAGGGGAAAGCTGAAAGAGCTTTGCAGATCCGGCAAAACGAGCTGGAGCTGGCCGAAGCCGGTAGCCCGCTGGCGGTACAGCTGGTCGGTTCTTATATCCGAGATATGGATTCCGACGAAGATTTATAACTATGCCATTACCCGCAACAATTGATATTGCAAAAGAAAATCTCTTTGCCTCGGTCGACGAGATGAAAGAGCGTAACATTCCCGAAGTCATTCAGCAGCGTCTGCTCAGACTTCGGGACATGTATAATTATTGGCTCCAGTACCCCCGCATACGAGAACAGGAAATCGTTTTGGAGCTACAGAAGCGATACCAGATACAGAAGTCAGCTGCTTACGAAGATATTCGGATCATCAAGTATCTGCTGGGTGATCTGAACAAGGCAACAAAGGACTACCATCGGTACCGCTTCATCCAGCGCAACGAAGAGAGCTACGAGATGGCCAAGCGAATGAAGGATGCCAGGGCGATGGCCGCTTGCGACAACTATTACGCCAAGTATATGCAACTCTACAAAGAGGACGCCAAGGATTTAGGCTACGACAAGATTGTCGTGCAGCCGTTCCAGCCGGACAGCGATCCGACAATTATCGGAATCAAACCGATACCGAATATCCGGCAACGCATTGCGGATAAGATCAAGCAATATATGAATGAGGATATCCAGGACATCCAGTTCGAAGATGCAGACTTCAACGAAGACGATATCTTCAATCCGAAAAAATCACAGGAGGAACCTAAACCATGAGAGAGTACTTCCACGAGACCCAGCAACAAGTTCTTTTCACTCCAGCTAAGGATATCGTATTGTGTGCCGGACGTGGGTGGGGTAAAGGGCCGATTCATGCCGCTATCAACCTGCGTAACATGCAGCGTATGCCCGGAAGTATCACCGGTTTTGTGGCGGCCAATTGTAAACGTGCCCTCACCAACACCATCCCGTCCATGTTGATCCACTGGCAGCGATGGGGATTCAAACGTGATGTGCATTGGACAATCGGAAAGAAGCCGCCGAAGTCGTGGGGGTGGGGTGAACCTATCTTCCAGCCTGACAACTGGGAGAATGTGATTTCATTCTACAACGGATCCATCGGCTACATCATCAGCCAGGACCGTTCCGGAACCTCCAACTCTTTCTCCCTTGATTATCTCGACATCGACGAAGCAAAGTATATTGACTTCGAGCAGCTGAAGGATGAAACCCTTCCGGCGAACCGTGGTAACAAACAATACTTCGGCCATCACTACTTTCATCACGGCATGCTGATTACTTCTGATATGCCGGTGACGAAGAAAGGTTCCTGGTTTCTGGACTACGAGAAGAAATGCGATCCGGAACTGATTGAAGTCATCCAGGCGGCAGTGCATGAGATTTGGCGAACAAAGAAACGAATCCGTGACCTTCAGGCTAAATCTGAACCTGTACCTTTGTATCTGAAAGACTATCTGCGCACCCTGAATCGTGATGTATGCCGCATGGGTTCTGTTGCTGTTTTATATCGTGAGTTCTCCACAATCGAGAATATGCAGCTGCTGGGCGAAGCATTCATCAACCAGATGAAGCGTGATCTTCCTCCGCTTACCTTTCAGACTGCTATCCTATGCAGGCGTATCGGTATCAGCAAGGACGGATTTTATTCCAGTATGACGGAAGGACACAAGTACAACGCTACAGACTTTAGTTACCTGGACAGCCTGGAATATCAGTTCGACAAAATCAAGGAGCCATCGTGTTTGATGGATGCTGATTTGGATCGAGACAAACCTATCTGCATTGCCTTCGACTTCAATGCCAACATCAACTGGCTGGTGGCTGGTCAGCCAGACCGGAACCGGCTGAAGGTGATTAAGTCTTTCTGGGTAAAGTATGAGCGCAAGCTCGAGGCCCTGGTAGATGACTTCTGTAAGTATTACCGGCACCAGCGGCGTAAGGAGGTTATCTTTTATTACGACAGCACGGCCCTGGGCTCAAACTATGCAGTCAATGACGAAGACTTTCATTACGTCGTCGAGCGTGCTTTCAAGGATAGAGGTTGGGAAGTTAATTCCGTCTATATAGGCCCCCCGATGAAACACATCGAGAAGTGGCTGCTAATCAATCGTATGTTTGCAGGGAAGGCAAAGCTCATTCCATTCTTCAACGAACAGAACAACGAAGATCTGCTTATCTCCGTACAGACAGCCGGTGTGTACAATGGTGGTAAGGATAAGCGAGGGGAGAAGCTGGCTGAAACAGAAGAAGACCAGCTTCAGGCAAGAACAGACGGTTCGGATGCTTTCGATACGCTATGTATCGGTTGTGAGCGTTTCCCCCAGATGACCGACGATATCTTCGTGACATCATCAATGTAAGTTTCAATAGCTAATTAGTTTTATATTAAGGTGTAGCCCTGGCGACCGTGCGAATGGTTGTTGGGGCTGTTTTTTATGTGTGTGATAGCGTGTACCGTGCGTGTGGACGTTTGTGCCGTTACATATTCCGCTTTTATCAAAGGTGCTAATTAGGTTTATGGCGTAGGGCGGTGGGGGGTCGGAAAACCGACGCCCGCATAAAATGCGGTATTTTGAGGGGGTAATCGATTGATTGTGTGCTGTTTTTGTATCGGATGAGCGGAAATTCAGAATAAATCCGCCTGTTTAAGCCTGTTTTTGCTTGCTAATTTACTGCTACACAATCTGCTGGCACCCGAGAAATTCCCAAAATTTATCGGGTAGAAAGGTAGAAAGACACTCGATAGTCTTTCTGGCTGGCGATGGCGTTCACGCAGCGGCCCACCCGCCCCGTTGCTCTCCCTACTGGCGGTATAGCTAAAGCTATGTATTGTTTGACTGCTCTTCTTTGTCTGCTCTTCGCCAATAATTCGGTATCACTTCCGCTATGGTTTATGCCTTTTGTACCTGCAAAGGTAAATGTTCCGCTTCGTATGCCAAGTTCAGGCGCTGTTCTCGAAAAAATCTCCACCCTCACAAGACTCAGGTAGTATTCAAGGCTCTGCTTTTCGTGAAAACTTGTCTTTATACGCTTCGGAACACCTTTACTGGCAGGGGTAAAAGGGGAAAAAAAACCGTAGCGACAGCGAACGGAATAAAAAAAAGCTCAGAGTAGGAAGAGCAGAAATAAAGGCTCAACTCCCGAGCTCGGCACCAGAATAAATTTTAAGACCATGAAAACCTTTACCGAATCCATGCTAAACCAGTGCAGAAAGTACATGTTCAACTTCTTTGACTACCTGCCGACAAAGTACAAAGCCAGTTCAAGAGATTGGCAGGTGAGAAACTTTGTATGGGCTTTTAAGGATGGGAAATGTGCCGTTTCTGCCGCCCAGCTTGTTGCCAAGAAAATCCGTGAGCAGTACGGTAACGAAGCGAGTGACATCGTGTTTGCTTGCATTCCTGCCAGTAGCCAGCGGAAAAATGAAATCCGATATAAGCAGTTTTCAGAGGTAGTTGCACGGTTGTCGGGCGCAATCAGTGCATACGACCATATCACGGTAGAAGGTGAACGGCTGGCAATCCATGAGAGCAAGTCAGGAAAGCACGTCGATAATGTGCAGATAGTCAATTTCGACAAGGAGTTTTTCAAGGGAAAAAAAGTACTCGTTTTTGACGATGTAATTACTCGAGGTTATTCCTACGCCCGTTTTGCTTGCCATCTTGAAACGCTGGGAGCTTCGGTTTTGGGAGGTATGTTTTTAGCAAGAACCTTATTCGTATAACAATTTAATAACCAACATTATGAAAGATTTATTTGAACTTTGTGGAGAGTGCAGACATTTGTCAGATAGTGAAGTAGTCTATCAGTTGACGAACAACAGAGAAACCAGTAAACGAGTTAATGAGATGTTATTGCGTGGCGACAATGTGTCGATAGAAGATGTTTGCCAGCTTTTGACACCGGCACGCAGGGACATGGCTCTCGCCGTGATTGAACTTTACAAACGTATCATAGACCGTAGGAGCAGCAGGGTAATTATCCGGCATAGTGAGGACATTTATAACCTGATGAAACCTTATATGGAAGATTTGGAAGTAGAGGAATGTTGGGCTATTTACTTGAACCAGTCTAACCGTGTTGTGAGGAAACAACGTATCTCTGTAGGAGGTATAACCAGTACGCAGGTAGATGTAAGGGTCATTTTGCGCGAAGCTCTGAAATGTAACGCCACATCACTGATACTTTGCCACAATCACCCGTCAGGAAACAGCCGACCCAGTAATGACGATAACCGTCTGACTGAATGTTTGAAGAATGCAGGCAATACAATGAATATAAAACTTTTAGACCATATCGTTTATGGCGATAAGGAATACTTTAGTTATGAGGACGAGGGACGCTTGTAGGGGCTGTAAACGGCTGTAGCAGCGTTTTAGGGAGGCGGGTAACGTAACAGTCGCCCGCCGCTCGATTTTACCGCTTTGTCACTTCGTTGGCGGCAAAAATCGGGCGGCGGGGAATAAGGTATTTGTTTTCTACGCCTGAAATCGGCGAGAATGGATTGGATTTTTTTCTAAAAGGTAGAAAATTTTCTATTATTTCTTTGGAAATGGTAGAATAATTACTACCTTTGTATTACTGAACCAAAACAGAAAGGAGGAACAATGATAAAAAGTTCAGAATTTCATCGCCAACTGATTAAACGCGGAAAGAGGCGTGGATGGCATTGGGTGCAAGGAGAAGGTGACGGAAGTCATCGGATTTATGAAGACAAAAATGGGATCCGTTATCCGGTCCCGTATCATGGAAGCAAAGAAATAGGCGAAGGCCTGAGGAAAAAAATCATTAAGGACATGGAGCTGGAATAAGCTCCTTCCTTGATGTTAAGATATAAGCTAAAATAGAGCTTAAAAACATAAAACCTGAATGGCTATGTTTACTATTAATGTTACAATCGAAAAAGGTACTGATTTATTTAGTGCCTGGGCTGAAAACATCCCTGGAATTTATGGTGAGGGAGAATCAGTAAAAGAAGTGAAGGAAGATATTCTGAAAGCTATTGCTTTATTTAAAGAGCAAAATGATGAAAAGAATATTCCTGAAGAACTCAAAGGTGACTATGAAATCGAATGGCATTTTGATGTACAGTCATTTTTACAGTATTATAACGGCATATTTACAAAAGCCGCTTTAGAGAGAATTACCGGTATCAATCAAAAACAATTAGGACATTATGCTTCTGGTTTGAAAAAACCGCGTAAGGCACAAGTTGAAAAAATTGAAACAGCCTTACATAATTTTTTTGATGATATGCGTATGGTTCATTTGGTATAAATTGTTTTTAGATCACTGTTTAATTCAACACTTTACTTTGACTGAAAAATAGAAGGAGCCTTTTTAACAGGCTCCTTTTTCTATCCATTTCTTTGCCTGATTCTGAATATTTTGTAAGTTTGTGACTATTAAAATAATAGTAATATTTATAGTTATGGGCAAAATAAGAACAGCAAAAAGACAAACTATTTGGAATGTAATTAATATTAAATCACGCGGCATTCAGACCCCACAAACCTATATCCATGCTTTTGAATGCTTGAAAGAACAAGACCCCTTGATTCAATTAAGAGGTAATCGACACATGAGTATTAAATCCATGTCTCAAGCTTCATATATAGAAAAAGAAGGGTATCCCCGATCCATTCTTGTAAAATTAAGTGCATACGACATATTAGATTCTGACAAATTTTATAATAAAAGAAGCAAAGAAAATGTATCTTTGTATTTAGACCCTGACATTGTTGCCAATGAATCTGAAATAGAACTTATTTTTGTTCCTAAGATTCATCGCTTTGCGATGCCAAAGAGCAGTAAGATTTCTTTGAAAAATGTGCTAAAATACTTCCAGGAAGCATTGGATAAGACAATGGGAGCCAATAGTTTTGATGTAACCATTGTAAAAGATAAAGACGTTATACAACGTATTTTTTCTTCTTATGCCATTTATTCAATTGAAGCAGATTTCACCTACTCTAATCGGGATCCATCTCAAAATTTTCAGGCTGTGTTTGATCGAAAGATTAGAGAAATGAATCCGACTCAGTTTAAAATGAACATAAGAGGAACAAAAGACCAGCCATTGGAGGCTCCATCAGATGGATTAATAGAAGCTGCTGCTAATATGTCTGAAAGTAATGGATATATTAAGGCTCGTATTCGTGAACAAGAAGGTGGAAAAGTTACAACTATTAATACAGAGCGTTATCCTTTAAATATGCAAGTAAATAACGCTGGAGATGATATCTATACTGCAACTTATAATGAATTAATAAATAGATTTGGTAACGAACCAACAGAACATGAGTAATAGAAATAGTTTCTTTGGATGGCCAGCTGTCTTTCAGCTTTATACGCTGAAAGACTTTTTAAAAGATTCTATATATCCGGTCATATTCTCTGCTATTGTAATGACTTTAAGCATAATCTGCGATATTGAATCTTATACCCTCTTAGGTAAGACTCTAAATATCGGACTAACCATTGTTCCCGTTATGCTTTCATTGCTTATAGCGGCTTATGCCATATTACTATCTATGTTCTGCTCAAATACAGGAAAAACAATAGCAAATCAAGATGGAGGAAAAGAATTACTGGATGAACTCAACTCAGATTTCGCCACAAGTATTTTCGCTTCTTTCATAGGAATCCTTTTCTTTATTGGCGGATCATTAATTCACCAACTAAAATTTGATTTTATATACGCTGATTTCGTTAATTATAGTGCTCTTTTTTTATCGGATTACCTACTGTTTTTTTCTGTCTTCATTTTAAAAGATTTAGTTATTGGTATTTTTAATATCGGCCGAGTCGCTACACATTTTCAAGAATAAATTGTATGAATAAATCTATTTTTAATTCTACATTTTGGTTTGGTTGCACAATTTTTTCTATTATTGCTTTTCTTATACTACGTTATATTCCTGACTTTTATGTAGAACAATATCAGACTTCGACCTACATGGAATCCGGGCAGATTGGAGACATCGTTGGAGGTACAACCAACCCAATAATAGCAATAGGGGCAGCTTTTCTTACATTTCTAGCCTTTTGGATGCAGTATAAGGCAAACAGACAACAAAGAGACGATATTTCACTGGAACGTTTTGAAAGTAATCTGTATGAAATGTTACATTTACACAGAGAAAATCTTTTTGACTTATCTTGCGGAAATAGTAATGGTCGTAACGCTGTTTTTGCACTTTGCTATAAACTCAAAATTTTATATTATTTGATAGACTCTATTATCGAATTATGGCCGGATGCAGATAAAAAATTGTTTTTATATTATTGTGATAAATATAATTACACTCAGTCGGAAGCTAAAAATATAATAGCTTCTAACCTATTATTTTATGGAGCGAACTTTTCATATTCGTATGATGGTAAGTCTAATGAACGAAAATTGTATGATAAATTAAGTCGTGTTATTGAAAACTTTGAATCAGATAGAACAAAAATATCAGATAAGGGATGCTATGATGAACATACCTTTAATCTCTTATCCGAAAATATATCTCAATTCATGAATAAAGAACTCGCTATAGATGAAGTAGATAAAATGATTTTACCAGATCCTCTACTTTGTGGATATAATGAAAAGTTAGGAGTTTACTATAGACACTTATATCAAATAGCCAAATTTGTGGCACTGAAAGAAGGTATTTCAGAACAGATGAGATACCAATATATGCGTTTACTACGTTCCCAATTATCTGACTACGAACAAGTCCTGCTTTATTACAATAGCTTGACCAAAATAGGAGAAGCATGGGATGAATGTTTGATAGCAAATGATTTAAAATATAAATGCAAACTTGGGATAAAAATAAGATCATGTATTTATCGCCCCATGCAGGATTGGCATAAATATAAATTGCTTGCTATTAAAGCACATAAGGACTTCGGAATCAATACATGTGGATCCTTGATAAAGTATTTGCTACAATCAATAAGAGAAGAATGGAAGAATCCTTCTTTTGTATTAAAGATAGGACCTGAAGAGAATTGGAAGTGTCAGATGGGACTTATCGCCCGTTTTCGTTTAATAAAAAATATTCCAGTATCATTTAAAATGTTTGGATATATTCCTGAAACCAAATATCTATATGAAATTATAGCTTATAAGAATCATAATGAGAGATTCTTTGAGGCAAAAGAACCAGTGATATTTGGAGTTCTTAATAACTGAATTATTAAATCTTAAAAATAAATATCATCATGAATAATCCCACTGTATATAAGACACTTTTCATTATAGGTAACGGATTCGACTTAGATTTAAATCTCAAAACAAGCTATCATGATTTTTTGGATAGTTCTTATTTTACAATACTTCGGTAAATTTTTACCGATAA
>ENA-OOQR01000067-OOQR01000067.1-human-gut-metagenome-genome-assembly--contig:-NODE-67-length-22323-cov-2.398644_pt1 | contig 22323 bp, 17 predicted proteins | sample MGYA00241268_ERZ501175 | MGnify/ENA primary metagenome ERZ501175 (study PRJEB25962, sample SAMEA2042491) | human gut metagenome | biome: human gut; feature: human-associated habitat; material: faeces...
TTTTGCTGCCAATCTGTTGCAGCCCATTTTTGCCATGGGGAAAAACCGGGCCATGCTGAAAGCTAAGAAGGCTGCTTACGAGCAAGCCACTTACGCTTATGAAAAGACAGTCTTGAATGCTTTCAAGGATGCGTATAATGCCATCGCTGAATTTAATAAGGTAAAGGAAATCTATGAAACCCGCCTGCGTCTGGAACAGGCTTCCAAGAGTACGCTCGACCTGGCACAGTTGCAATACCTCAATGGAGTAATCGGTTATATGGATTTGCTGGACGCACAGCGTGGTTACCTGGATGCCCAGATTGGATTGAGCAATGCGGTGCGCGACAAACAGATCAGCATGGTCAATCTTTATAAAGCGCTGGGTGGAGGCTGGAAAGAATAGTTTTATTCGGCATATTAAAAAAGTTCGAGATTATTTTCTTGAAACATGTTCGAAATATGCCGATAAATCTTTATCTTTGCATCCCGAATTGTAATGTGCTCTAATGTGTGATTTGGTGAAACAGATAAAGAAAAAAGGGTATGCTCCGGATTCGAGATTACAGAGTTTGCCTCATGCGGGGATGGAAAACAGAGGTCTTTTCGGAATTCCGTTTTCCTCAACTATTTTCTTTTTTCTGAATACCATGTTGGGGAGCACTGCTCATTCTTATTGTTTTTTTTATGGTAATTTAATCGAATGTATTATAAAAAGAAATACCTGGAACTGCTCTTTTCAGTAGGTTCAGGTATTTTTGTATATATGGAGTAGGCAATTAAACGACACGAAATAATATGGAACCGCTAAAGCATGAATGTGGAGTAGCGATGATTCGCTTGTTGAAACCACTTGAATATTATCAGGAAAAGTATGGCACGTGGATGTACGGGCTTAACAAGCTGTATCTGCTGATGGAAAAACAGCATAACCGCGGACAGGAAGCTGCGGGACTGGCTTGTGTGAAGCTTCAGGCAAATCCGGGTGAAGAATATATGTTTAGAGAGAGAGGACTGGGAGCTGGTGCCATTACCGAGATATTCGGAACGGTGCACAGTTATTTTAAAGATCTTACTCCCGAACAGCTCCATGATGCTGATTATGCGAAGAAATGCCTGCCTTTTGCCGGTGAACTGTATATGGGACACCTGCGTTATTCTACTACGGGCAAGAGTGGTATTTCGTATGTGCATCCTTTCTTGCGCCGTAATAACTGGCGTGCCAAGAATCTGGCCTTGTGCGGAAACTTTAACTTGACGAATGTAGATGAGATTTTTGCTGATATCACTGCTGCCGGACAGCATCCGCGTAAATATGCCGATACATATATTATGCTGGAACAGGTTGGTCATCGTCTGGACCGTGAGGTGGAACGTCTTTACAACGAATGTAAGTCAGAAGGACTGGAAGGCATGGATATTACACATGCCATCGAAGACCGTATCGATCTGACGAACGTTTTGAAAACTTCCAGTCCGAAATGGGATGGCGGCTACGTGATTTGTGGACTGACGGGTAGCGGTGAGTGTTTTGCTGTGCGCGATCCGTGGGGTATTCGTCCGGGATTCTGGTACATGGACGATGAAATCATGGTACTGGCATCCGAACGTCCAGTTATACAGACTGCGCTGAATGTGCCTGCCGATAGTATCAATGAACTGCTTCCGGGACAAGCCATTCTGGTGAACAAGAAAGGCGAGATGCGTCTGGCACAAATCAATGAACCGAAAGAAAAGAAAGCTTGCTCGTTCGAACGCATCTACTTCAGTCGTGGTAGTGATATGGATATTTACCGCGAACGTAAACAATTGGGTAAGACATTGGTGAATCCGATTCTGAAAGCCATAGACAACGATGTGGTACATACTGTATTCTCATTTATCCCCAATACAGCGGAAGTTGCTTTTTATGGTATGCTGGAAGGATTCGACAACTACCTGAACGAACTGAAAGTGCAGCGTATCGAGGCATTGGGACACAAGCCCAGTCATACGGAATTGGAGCAGATCTTGTCGCAACGTATTCGTAGTGAGAAGGTCGCCATTAAGGATATTAAACTGCGTACCTTCATTGCCGAGGGAAATACCCGTAACGACCTGGCTGCTCATGTGTACGATATCACTTACGGCAGCTTGACGCCTTATGAAGATAACCTGGTTATCATAGACGACAGTATTGTTCGTGGTACTACTTTGAAGCAAAGTATCATCAGTATACTCGACCGTCTGCATCCAAAGAAGATTGTCATTGTGTCTTCTTCTCCTCAGGTACGTTATCCCGATTACTATGGTATCGACATGGCGAGCATGGAACAGTTTATCGCTTTCAAGGCGGCTATTGCGCTGCTCGAGGAAAGAGGCATGCAACATGTCATTGAAGAAGCATACCGCAAGTCGAAAGCACAGGTCGGACTACCCAAGGAAGAGATGGTAAACTATGTGAAGGATATCTATGCACCGTTTACCGATGAGGAAATTTCGCATAAGATGGTACAACTTCTTACTCCGGTAGGAACTCAGGCAAAGGTAGAAATCGTTTATCAGACTCTGGAAGGATTGCACGAAGCGTGTCCGGCTCATTTGGGCGACTGGTACTTCAGCGGTGATTATCCTACGCCGGGTGGTGTGAAACTGGTGAATCAGGCCTTCATCAATTACGTAGAAGAAATCTATCAGTTCTGATGTTGGAACGAAACGTTTTGACTCCGGATTATATATAGACCAAAGAAAAACAATATTAAAGAAAACGATACAGATAGAAAATGAGAAATGTTACATTAATCCTCGACGACGGGAGCCGCTTTCATGGCAAGTCGTTCGGTTATGAGAAGCCGGTAGCCGGTGAAGTTGTGTTCAACACCGCAATGACCGGTTATCCAGAAAGCTTGACCGATCCTTCGTATGCAGGTCAGTTGATGACTCTGACATATCCGCTGGTGGGCAACTATGGCGTGCCTCCTTTTACAATCGAAGCCAACGGGCTACCTACTTTCATGGAAAGTGAGAAGATTCATGCCGAAGCGATTATTGTGAGCGACTACAGCGAGAAATATTCTCACTGGAATGCTGTGGAGAGCTTGGGCGACTGGCTGAAGCGTGAACACATACCGGGCATTACAGGCATCGATACACGTGAGCTGACCAAAGTATTGCGTGAGCACGGTGTAATGATGGGAAAGATCGTTTTCGATGACGAACCTGACAACATTCCCGAAGCAACTTATGCCGGTGTGAACTATGTAGATAAGGTTTCATGCAAGGAAGTTATCCGCTACAACGAAGGAGATGACAAGAAGAAAGTGGTTCTCGTAGACTGTGGCGTGAAGTCGAATATCATCCGCTGTCTGTTGAAGCGTGACGTGGAAGTTATCCGCGTGCCTTGGAACTACGATTTCAATACAATGACATTCGACGGCTTGTTTATTTCCAATGGTCCGGGTGACCCTGATACTTGCGATGCTGCCGTACAGAATATCCGCAAGGCTATGGAGAATGAAAAATTGCCTATCTTCGGAATCTGTATGGGTAATCAGTTGCTTTCGAAGGCTGGAGGCGCAAAGATTTACAAACTGAAATACGGTCACCGTAGTCACAACCAGCCGGTTCGTCTGGTAGGAACAGACAAATGTTTCATTACTTCGCAGAATCACGGTTATGCCGTAGACAATAATACATTAGGAGCCGACTGGGAACCGTTGTTCATCAACATGAACGATGGATCGAACGAAGGAATCCGTCACAAGAAGAATCCTTGGTTCTCGGCACAGTTCCATCCGGAAGCTGCCAGCGGTCCTACCGATACAGAATTCCTGTTCGACGAGTTTGTAAAGTTGCTGTAATCCATTAAAACAAAGAAGACAATGAAAGAAAATATAAAGAAAGTATTATTGTTAGGTTCCGGAGCTTTGAAAATCGGTGAAGCCGGCGAGTTCGATTACTCAGGTTCGCAGGCACTCAAGGCGTTGAAGGAAGAAGGTATCGAAACCATCCTGATCAATCCGAACATTGCTACCGTGCAGACTTCGGAAGGTGTAGCAGACAAAATTTACTTCTTGCCTGTCACTCCGTATTTCGTTGAAAAGGTAATCGACAAAGAACGTCCGGATGGTGTATTGCTCTCATTCGGTGGTCAGACTGCCTTGAACTGTGGTGTAGCTCTCTACAAGGCAGGAGTATTCGAAAAATACAATGCACGCGTGCTGGGAACTCCGGTACAGGCTATCATGGATACCGAAGACCGTGAACTGTTCGTTCAGAAACTGGATGAAATCAATGTAAAAACCATCAAGAGCGAAGCAGTAGAAAACATCGAAGATGCTCGCCGTGCCGCTAAGGAATTGGGTTATCCGGTCATCATCCGTGCGGCATACGCATTGGGAGGTCTGGGATCAGGTTTCTGCGACAACGAAGAAGAACTGAACGTTCTGGCTGAAAAAGCATTCTCTTTCTCTCCGCAGGTTTTGGTAGAAAAGAGCTTGAAAGGCTGGAAGGAAGTAGAATACGAAGTTGTGCGCGACCGCTTCGACAATTGTATCACGGTATGTAACATGGAAAACTTCGACCCACTGGGTATCCATACCGGTGAGTCTATCGTAATCGCTCCTTCTCAGACACTGACAAACAGCGAGTATCACAAACTGCGTGAACTGGCTATCCGTATCATCCGTCACATCGGTATCGTAGGAGAATGTAACGTACAGTATGCATTCGACCCTGAATCGGAAGACTATCGTGTCATTGAAGTAAACGCTCGTCTGAGCCGTTCTTCAGCCTTGGCTTCTAAAGCTACCGGTTATCCGCTGGCTTTCGTTGCAGCTAAATTAGGTTTGGGTTACGGTTTGTTCGATTTGAAGAACTCGGTTACCAAAACAACATCTGCGTTCTTCGAACCAGCACTGGACTATGTAGTATGTAAGATTCCTCGCTGGGACTTGGGTAAATTCCACGGAGTTGACCGTGAACTGGGTTCAAGCATGAAGTCTGTAGGTGAAGTGATGGCGATCGGCCGTACTTTCGAAGAAGCTATCCAGAAAGGTCTTCGTATGATCGGTCAGGGAATGCACGGATTTGTAGAAAACAAAGAATTGCAGATTGCCGATATTGATAAGGCTTTGCGTGAGCCGACCGACAAGCGAATCTTCGTTATCTCGAAGGCAATGCGTGCCGGATATACCGTTGATCAGATTCATGAACTGACAAAGATAGACAAATGGTTCCTCGACAAGCTGATGAACATCATGCAGACTTCGAAGGAACTTCACGAATGGGGCAACAACCACAAACTGTTGTCACAGCTTCCGAACGAATTGCTGTACAAGGCAAAACGTCAGGGATTCTCCGATTTCCAGGTAGCACGTGCCATCGGTTACGAAGGAGAAATGGAAGATGCCATCATCGATGTACGTAACCACCGTAAGAGTGTAGGTATCGTGCCGGTCGTTAAGCAGATTGATACGCTGGCAGCCGAATATCCTGCACAGACAAACTATCTGTATCTGACTTACAGTGGTGTGGCAAACGATGTACATTATCTGGGCGACCACAAGAGTATCGTAGTATTGGGTTCGGGTGCTTACCGTATCGGATCGTCAGTAGAATTTGACTGGTGCGGCGTTCAGGCACTGAATACCATCCGCAAGGAAGGATACCGTTCGGTTATGATCAACTATAACCCGGAAACAGTTTCTACCGACTACGATATGTGCGACCGTCTGTACTTCGACGAATTGACTTTCGAACGTGTGATGGATATCCTCGACTTGGAAAATCCGCACGGAGTCATCGTATCAACCGGTGGACAGATTCCAAACAACCTGGCACTCCGTCTGGATGCACAGCATATCAATATCTTGGGAACTTCTGCAAAGAGCATCGACAACGCAGAAGACCGCGACAAGTTCTCGGCTATGCTCGACCGCATCGGCGTAGACCAGCCGGAATGGAGCGCTCTGACTTCCATGGAAGACATCAACGCCTTCATTCAGAAAGTTGGCTTCCCGGTACTGGTTCGTCCGTCGTACGTACTTTCGGGAGCTGCCATGAACGTATGTTCTAACCAGGAAGAGCTGGAACGCTTCCTGCAACTGGCAGCCAATGTATCGAAGAAACACCCGGTTGTAGTCAGCCAGTTCATCGAACATGCCAAGGAAGTAGAAATGGATGCCGTAGCACAGAACGGTGAAATCGTGGTATACGCTATCAGCGAGCACATCGAGTTTGCCGGAGTACACTCAGGAGATGCTACCATTCAGTTCCCGCCGCAGAAACTGTATGTAGAAACTGTTCGCCGCATCAAGCGTATTTCTCGTCAGATTGCCAAAGAACTGAACATTTCCGGTCCGTTCAACATCCAGTTCCTTGCCCGTGAAAACGACATCAAGGTAATCGAATGTAACCTGCGTGCCAGCCGTTCGTTCCCGTTCGTCAGCAAGGTACTGAAGATAAACTTCATCGAACTTGCAACGAAGGTGATGCTTGGCCTACCGGTAGAAAAACCCGAAAAGAACCTGTTCGAACTCGATTACGTAGGAATCAAGGCAAGTCAGTTCTCATTCAATCGTTTGCAGAAAGCCGACCCTGTACTGGGAGTCGACATGGCTTCTACCGGAGAGGTAGGATGTATCGGCGAAGACACTTCGTGCGCTGTGCTGAAATCAATGCTTTCTGTTGGCTATCGCATTCCGGAAAAGAATATCCTGTTGTCTACCGGTACACCGAAGCAGAAGGTAGAAATGCTGAAAGCTGCTCAGGAACTGAAGGCAAAAGGCTACAACCTCTTTGCAACAGGCGGAACCTCGAAGTTCCTGACCGAGAATGGCATCGAGAATACCCGCGTATACTGGCCGAGCGAAGAAGGACATCCGCAGGCACTGGAAATGCTCCACAAGAAAGAAATCGACATGGTAGTAAACATTCCGCGTGACCTTTCTGCCGGAGAACTGGACAATGGTTACAAGATTCGTCGTGCAGCCATCGACCTGAACATTCCTTTGATTACCAATGCTCGTCTGGCAAGTGCTTTCATCCATGCATTCTGCACCATGAGCATCGACGATATAGCTATCAAGAGCTGGGACGAATATAAATAATCCCCTCTCGTGATAGAATAAATGTTACTTAAGCGCCACTTCGGAAAAGGCAAATTTCCGGGGTGGCGCTTTTTCGTTTAGAAGGCTGTTTTCCGGCATCGGGATTCAGCCTTTTGCTGTTTCTTCATTTATATCTTTGCGGCGTTACGGAATTGAAACTATTTCCGAATTCCCCCTTTTGCGCTTTCTTTGTTTCTTTTTGTGAATAGCCTTATTATTTATACATTACCTGCAACTGAGCTTTTACTGTTTCTTTACTTATTTTTGTGACGTGCGTGTAAGTATTTCCTCGGAAGTGCGACTAACGAGGGTAAAGAAACATGTAGAACAATATGCTGTATGAATAAAACACTGCAACAAGAAAAAGACTTTCTCCTGCTGATAGAGTCGCACAAGCGAGTCATCTACAAGGTCTGTTACATGTATGCAACCGACAAGGAACAATTGGACGACTTGTATCAGGAGATAGTAATGAACCTCTGGCGCGCTTATCCTTCGTTTCGCGGCGAAAGTTCCTCTGCCACATGGATATACCGTATCAGCCTGAATACGTGTATTTCCTATCGCCGGAAGTCGAAACATCAGATTCAGGCAGTCACCCTTCCGGTAGATTTCGAGGCATTCGATGAAGAGGACGGCAATACGTCGCAGCTGCGCGAGCTGTATCGGCTGATACACGCACTCAGTCCGCTGGAACGGGCGCTCATCCTACTCTGGCTAGAGGAAAGAAGCTACGACGAAATAGCCCGGATAATGGGTATTTCGAAGAACAATGTCGGTGTCCGTCTGAACCGCATCCGTGAGAAACTGAAAAACATGTCGAACCTATAAATCTCAGCTTATGGAACTTGAAGAACTGAAAAATCAATGGAACTTGCTCAGTGAGCAGTTGAAGAAGAACGAAATAGTCAATCATGCAGTCATAAAACGAATGATAGAGAAGCGTACCCTGAGTGCCCGCGACCGCCTGATAGGAGCAAACGTGATAGCCGTTTTCCTTCTTGCAGGCATGCTAATCTTGTTTCCGCTTGCTGCAACACGAGTAATCATCCGGCAGGAACTTCTTTGGATATTTTACATTGTGTTTCCACTACTGATTTTGTACTCGTTCTGGAATATACACGTTTTGTATAAGTTCAATCTGGCCACCCGGACCCTCCTTGAGCTTCATCGCTGGATTCTTTCCTATAAACGCAGGCTCCGGATAGAAATCTGGTGTACTCCTTTCCTTGTAATAGGGCTTTTTAGTTCTGTCTTTCTGATTCATCACCATTACCGCAGTACACTTATGGTAGTGTTCGATATCCTGATGCTTGCGGTAAGTGTCGTGGCCGGTTATATATGTTACCGCTACGTTGACAAGCGTTCGGTAGACGAGATAGAGCAGGGGATGAAAGACTTGCAAGACTTGGAATAGTTTGGCGGGTAGGACAGCAGAAGCGTGGGACGTTCGACTGGATACATCAGCATGAGTCCGATGCTTCTGCTGGTCTTTTATGGAGAACAAGATGAAGTTTTGCTGAAAGTTTGTACAAACTTTTTGGGAATTTGTACAAAAAAACAAAATGATTTGTACAAATCTAGTTTGATGGGTGCAGAAGAATTGGGAAGGAGATAAGGGAAAATTAATAGAATTTGTTCGGCTAGTTATATATAAGATCGGTTTTAAGACTTGTAGATTAATAGAAAAGGAATAGAAAGTCAGCTATTGGGAAAATGAGACTTTCTATTTCTTTTCATTTATATACTATTTACTTCTAGTAATAAGAAAATCAGAATAAAATAATGATTTTGGTTTACTATATTTGAAAAACTTTATATATTTGTAAACCTGATATTGTTGAACAAAAAAGATTGTTATGATATTACCTGATTCATTGAAAAACATCCGGAAAATGCGTGGTATGACTTTAGATGAGGTTTGTGCTGCTATTAATCAGATGGTTTCCAAACAAGCATTGTCAAAATACGAAAGAGGGTTGATGCAGCCATCTGCTAAAGTGTTGGATGCGTTGTTGGGCGTTTATGGAATATCTTTAGAATATTTGCAGAAAGAACAGCTTGTAGTAGTAGACAGATGGAATTTTCGTAGAGGAGAAATACTTTCTGCAAAGGAAGAAGATAAGATGAAAGAAGAAATCAGTTCGGCTTTGCGACAATATCTTTATTTAGAGAATCAATTAGGTATATCAAAAGAATTTGTAACTCCTTTTTCTCGTAAACGTTTTCAGGCTATATCGGAAATGGAAATAGCTGCTGAGGCCTTACGTATAAAATGGAAGTTGGGAGATGATTCTTTGCCTTCTGTCTGTAGAATAATGGAAAATGCAGGCATCAGGGTCTTGGAATTGAATTTAGATACAAGGATAGATGGAGTTAGTGGATGGGTAGATAAAAATGTCCCTTTCGTTATTTTGAACAGACAGACTTTGCGTGTCGAAAGAAAAAGATTTACAGCCTTGCATGAGTTGGGGCATTTGTTATTCGATTTTATAGAGTCACTCGATGTCCGGACCAAAGAAAAATGTTGTCATAAATTTGCATCGGCACTGCTTTTTCCCGCTCATATCGCTTATTCTCATATCGGGAAAAAACGTTCAGCCTTAGCATTGGAAGAATTGGTTGAGCTGAAGAATTCGTATGGCATATCCGTTGCAGCATTGGTGCATCGCTTAAAAGATTTGGATATAATCACAGATGTGTATTACAACCATATTTTTGATGATTGGATAAAACAAAATCCTACGGAAGAAGGATGGGGTGGCTATCCATTGATGGACCATGAAGAAAAATATCAGAGAATGGTTCATAGGGCGTTGGCCGAAAGAATTGTTACATTGGAGCATTTACTTGCATATGGCAATCATTCCAATGAATACGTAAAGGAAATTCATATTTTATAAAACAATTCACAGCTGTCCGGAGAAATTTTACCACAGCGTAAGCTGCCTAGGACCATCACCCTCCGGAACATTAGTAGTGAGATCGGTTTGATTAAATATATCTTTGATGTCGCCTCTTTTGAAGAGGACTTGACCAATAGAGTTTGAAATGGAATGAAGGCTTGGATTCAACATATAATGTTTCTTCGCAATGATAAGCAGAAGATAGTCACAGATGGCAATCCATATCTGTGTGAACACGGCATTCTTGGTAGTTCCATAGAATGTTTTTATGTGCAGATGCTGCTTTATCCATTTGAAGAACAGTTCAATTTGCCATCTCTCCCTGTACAACTCGGCAATAGTCAATGCCTCAAGTTTGAAGTTATTGGTAAGGAAACGGTAAACTGTATTTGTGCTGAAGTCTTCATACACAACAAGTCTAAGAGAATCGGGATACTTCCTGGAAGTGAGTGGCCCGGTCAATTTAATCGTTTCATCAGAGAGAAGTCCGGCAGATTGGTCTACTTCTCTACTATCAAGAATTTCGTAAAGCATATTTTCTTTTGCTCTTGTTACAAAAAAGGCATAATTAAGATGAAAATGCCGGAACAAAGAGTCAAACTTAACATATCCTTTGTCCATAAGATAATAAGAGTTGGCTTCTACAGGTATCTTATCCATAATTTTGGAATCGTGGACTGCTCCTTCTGTCAGATGAACAAATGTCGGGATGGAACCCCTAAGATCCATCAAGGTATGCATCTTGATTGCTCCTCTCTCATGATGAAACTTAGCCCATGGACAAAGCTTCAGACACAGTTCTATTGTGCTACTGTCAAAAGCATAGACCATTTCATCCAAGTCAAGTCTAAGTTTCTGCCCCTTATATGCTTCCTTTGCTTGCCGTATCAGTACTTGTGCAAAATCCTGATAGATACGCCAATCCTTCTTTTCATTCGCTTCGGCCAAGGTGGATTTGGGCATTACCTTGATACCAGAACGGTAAAGGTCAGGAGAACAAAGGTTAAGTGTAGTCTCTATGTCTCTCAGCCCGGACCTGTCCGTGAACTGAGCAAAGCTCATTACCATGAACTGGTCACGGCAAGTGAACTTGATGGCGTGCCTGTCACCCTTATAGCGGTTGACGCATTTCTTAAATTCATATGTGTTTATAAGAGACATAACCTGTGCAAATATTGTTTTTCCTTTGTTCATAGTTTGCAAAATTGGCTGTTTATACCTTCTTGCAAAACTATGATTTCTAATCGAAAAATTTTATTAGCCTTGTAACTAATTGATTATTAGTTAATAACAACTGTTTTAAAGAATTTTCTCCGGACAGCAATGAAAACAATTATGAGATTTAAATTAACATTAGAAGTCAATAAGAAAGCGTTTGGCAACCGATTGCCCATCAATTATCAATATGAACAGTCGGCTGTAATATATAGAATTTTGGCATGTGCAGATAAAGATTATGCAACTTGGCTGCATGAAAACGGTTATCAAATGGAAAATGGAAAAACGTTTAAGTTTTTTTCTTATTCCCGTTTGGATATAGAAAAATACAAAATATTGAAAGAAGAGGGGCGTATACTGATTTTTTCGGACACGGTAGAATGGCAGATTAGTTTTTTACCCGAAAAAAGTACGCAGCGTTTCATTCAAGGATTGTTTATGAACCAAGTATTTGAAATTGGTGACCGGAAGTCGACTGTACAGTTTATCGTACGCAATGTGGAGGTGGTGTCTTCTCCTGAATTTACGGAAGAGATGACTTTTCGGACGTTATCGCCAATGTGTTTGAAACTTCGCCATGAAGGCAGGAAGGTAGATTATTTATCTCCAACAGATTCTGCTGCTTCTTACATTCTCTTTAAAGGACTTATAGAAAAATATTCTTTGTTCTATGGAACTGAATGTCCTTTTCGTGTGGAAGATTGTCGCCTAGAAGTTTTAAATTCTCCCAAATCTGTATTAATAAAGATAAAGGCTGATACCCCACAAGAAACCAGTGTACGAGGTTTTATGTGCAGAATGAAGATTGCTGCCCCTTCAGGGTTAATGAAGTTGATGTATGAAGCTGGTGCTGGAAGTCTTTCCTCAATGGGGTTTGGATTTTTGAAAGCCGAAAAATAACTCCCCAACTGGTTTGTTGGGGAGTATGGTACGATTGTAATATTTGATAAACCAAACATACTAAATTTCAATTCCTCGGAATGCAAAAATAAAATATTTAAAATAAGTTTTTGAGTTATTCTTCTTTGTTTTTGAAAAAATAACTTATATTTGTAAGCGTCATTTAAACTAAACATACTAATGGGTCGATAATATTGGAGGACTACTATGAAAACAAAACCAATTTCAAATAACGATATTGTAGATAGAATACGGAATTAATTATCTTGATATTTAAATTCAATTATGAATATAATTAGTCATTATACAGGAAATCCGATGGTCAATAATGCTTTGATGGCAGTAAAAGTATTGGCTGGATTAGATGATGTTCGAGACATTACTACAGATGTCTTGCGTACCATGATGAAGAGAGTGTGCGATGAACTTCCTTATTCTCTGATGGGTCTGAATCTACGTTTCAAAAGTTATACGATGCTTTTTACAAAAAATGGTCCATTGTATAATGATAAGAAACTTGGCGAAAAGATATATGAAACGCTGTTGTTTAAGATTGTGGACGGTTTTGAAGTGGAAGGCGATAAACAATGTAATTTAACAGGGTTACATTATTCTAAAACTTTTTCAGATTTTATGCTGGAAACGTTGGTTAGTTTAGGAGTTCCAGAAAAGGAGGCCAAGAAAAAGGATTTGACTTTAAACAGATGCTGGTTTCCTTTGTTGGGAGGATTAGGTTCTGATGCACAATCACTGCCAATGGCGAGAGAGACGTATAATGTACATCCCATTTGCGTGGTATTGTTACAATTTCTGCCTTTCTGCGCTTACATTTATAAAAAAGGTATTCTGCTTGTTGATTCTACCGCTTTGGAATTTTGTGAGGAATTTGTAGAGGAGAAAGTAAAGAGCTTAGTTGAAAAAGTAAAAGAAGTCGTCACGACGAATGCTCCGATTGAAAATATGAAGGGGGCTACAAAAGGAAATTATATTTTGGAAGCACTGGAAGTCATGGAAAGATGTAAGGCCGACTGTGAATATGCAGATGTGAACTTGTGGAGCTTTTCTAACTCAGGTGCTGGTGCCAGTTGTTCTATAGACAGAGTACCTAATGAATTACTTAGGCGGTTGGCTTTATTGCGTAAGCGTCATAAGGGGGAACTGACACATATATTGAATACTCCTGCATTAAGTTCAAGCTTTTTGGAATGTTTGTCTGATAACAGAGAGTGGTCAGGCCTTTATCCGTCCAAAAAGTATGAAGGGGTTAGTGTGGAGTTTTTCGAGTCTTATTGGAAAGCCATTCATCAAGAGAAAAAGACTGCAATGGCCCAGTATATTTCTGGTCTGATAATGAAATATAAAGATGAGAAAGATGAGGCAGTGTTGAGTAAAACTGATGCTTATGAAGTGAAAAATGATTATACATCATTACTGAACAGAATACTATGGCGTGCTACGGAAGGAGAGGATTGGTCAATGAGTTCTCAGATAGCTATCTTGGATGATCCTGAGTCCTTGCCTATTTTATATCGTTGTTTTCAGATTTATAAGTTGGTGCATTTTTATTATCAAAAAGGAGTTTCCCTTACTGATTGTCCTCCACTGAATGTCAAGGATACAATGGCTTTTCGGTTTTGTGCGAAGATGGTTCGTCTGATGGAAAATTCTTCTGGTTATTTGTGCGAAAAAGAGCGTATTTCAGAATTTCGATATGGGGAGCAAACTAATAATGTGGATGCTTCTGTATTTGATGAACTGCTAATAGAGAACGCTTGGAAGGATGGAATTTATCGGCTGTATCCATTATTTTATTCAACTGATAACAAGAAAAATATATACGGAGTCTGTGCTTTGTTGAGATTGTATAATGGAAATAGGGAAGATTTATCTTTAGAGGAAGACAACATGGAATTCCCTGTTCAGCCGTTGGATCCAGATATCAAGAAATGGTTAGACCGTATAAATGAATTTACTTGTCAATATGTAGCGTATAGGTTTCAAGATGCAGTGGATAAATCAAAATATATAACGCTATGTAATAAGATCAAACGTTCGATTCCTCGTAGCGATTTACGATTACAGATGATATGGTTTTATTCTATCTTGCAACGCCTGAATGAAAGTGGCAGAGAATGGGATGAATACGACTTGATTTATGATCCTTGGGGAAATTATGCGTTCAAGACATTTTTGTTTGCTTTCAGACTCAAACTGAATGAAATATCTTCAAATAATATTAATGAGTAATTCTAAAATTAAATAGTTATGTCAGAACAAATTAAAAACATTACAGGTAATGTGTTGTGTGATGCAACTGCTACTTTTTTGAATGGTGCAGGATTAGCTGCAGGTGAAGATCAAAATACAGTAATTCCAAAGACTTTTAAGGAAACTGTGAATGGGCGCAAGGAAGAAGTTCCTTACGTATCAGCACAAGCATGGCGTCGTTGGCTCAGAAATACAGCGAATGAAGAAAATGGCTGGCAACCTAGCGAATTACATGCTATTGATACAAATACTAAAGGGTCTACTTCAAAGATTGCAACAGAATTAGACCCTGTTACATATCCGGAGGATGACTTGTTTGGATATATGAAAAGTGGTTCTAAAGGGGAGGAGAGTATTCAGCGTACGTCTCCATTCAAAACTTCCATATTGAAAGGCATTCCTAAAATGCGCGCTTTAACGGTAGATAATGCTTTTGTCTTTCCGAAAGACGGAACTCCTTTACCCTATTCAACTCGTTTCTATTCTACTCATCTGGAAGGATTTTTTAATCTGGAATGTTACCGTTTGGGATGCTTTGTGAATACACCGTCTCGTGTGGAATTGTCAAAAGATTTGATAGAAAAATATAAAGGAATTTTACTAGAGGAGAATCCACAGAAAAATGTACAAGTCTATACACTTCAAGATGCGGAACGATTGAGAAACGAACGTGCTGCAGGACTGTTGAAAGGGCTAGTACATCTTCGTGGAGGCGCAAAGATGGCTGCATTTGGAGCCGATGTTTCTCCTAAAGTGATTGTATTTGCAGGAATGTCATCCGCAAATCCTTGCTTCAATAATTTATATATAGGAGACGGTGAGCGTCCGAAGTTAAATGTTGATTTGTTGAAGGAATTAGCCAAAGATTATAAAGATAAACTTCAGACTCCTGTGTGTATCGGAGTTCGAACTGGATATCTGGAGAATGAAGCAGAAGTGAAAGCGTTGAATGGGGATACATTTGTAGTAGATAGCCCTGTCAAAATTGTCGAAATGTTCATAGATAAATATTTGAAATAATGGATAAAGTACTGGAAATACAGTTTTCAGGCTGGACTGCTACTCCTCGTCTTCCGTTTGTTCTTTCCGGAAATGCCCTGTGTATGCCAGTACCTCCTTATTCTACTATTTTAGGAATAATAGGCTGCTGTCTGGGGCGCTTTGTGTCCTGTAATGAAGTGAAGGTCGGTTTCCGGTATCTTTATGATACAGTTTCTTTGGATATAGAAACCCGAAGAAGGTTGCAATTTGATGGGAAGAAAATAAAGAACCATGACAAAGGGAGTGATGCATATACGCGTGAATTCCATACAAATCCTGATTTAACCATCTGGATTGACCGTATAGACTGGAAGGGGTATTTTGAGTCTCCTGTAGGAACACCGGCATTAGGCCGTTCACAAGATTTGCTCCAAATAAAAAAAGTTTGTGTCAAAGAAGTTACTCCTATCTCAGAAGGAACTTTGAAAGGTTGTATGATTCCTTTTGATGCAAATCAGATTATACCCGGGCAGCTTGTGCAGGTTGCAGAATCTTATACTGAAGGAGAGAGGATTGGAAGTGGCAGAATCCCTGTAAATCCGATGATGTTTGTTGCTGTGCATGGTGAGGGAGTACATGTGAAATGCGCTAATTTGTATCGAACTTTGGATGAGCAATCTACAGATTTTTATATGCATACGTTTACGATATGAATATAGAGGATATAAAGAAAGTAAGAGCCAAAAGTGATGGAACTACTTTGTATGAGCACACTTACATGGTAATAGAGACAGGGCTGAAGTTGCTTCAGTCTCTGTCTTTATCGGATGTCGCACAAGCTTTTTTAAAACAGAATTTTCTACCTGCTGCGATTTTGCATGACTTGGGAAAGGTGCATCCTACTTTTCAGAAAAGGCTGAATGGCGACAAATATGCCAGCATCCGTCACGAATTAGTATCTGTCTGGTTTGCGGAAACTTTTTTGGAGGTAAATGATGCAGTGTTGTTCGCAGTTGGGACTCATCATAAAAGCGTAGTGTCAGACTTTTGCGAAAGGTCTTTGGATATGCAAGATTTGAACGACATCAGTATTTCAGTGGATGAGGGAGCTTATTTGCCATTTTCTGAAGGAATCATGTGTTTGGAAACTTTACAATCATGGCTTTCTTTATTTTCAGAAGAATTTGTTTATAGACAAAAAGAACTAGAAAAAATTCCGTCAACCTTTTGTTACATGTTCAGAAAAAGTAAGCAAGTAAAAGCAGTGCCTTACTTGGAAGACCGGCAGCATTTCTCTCTGTTGAGAGCTTTCTTGCAGGCAGCAGATCATTTGGCTTCTGGAGGTCGGGTAGAGATTCCCGATTATCAGTTGATATCTTTGGATGATTTTCAGCCACACGACAAATTCACTAAATTTCCGTTTCGTCATTTTCAAGAGAAGTTACAACGATGGAAAGGAGATGCAATTCTGCATGCACCTACAGGTTCCGGTAAGACAGAAGCTGCTTTGAGTTGGGTATACGCTAATCAGTCGGAAGGAAATCGTTTATTTTATCTGTTGCCTTATACAGCTTCCATCAATGCGATGGTAAAACGTCTTTGTGATGTATATGATCGTTCGGAAGTAATGGTACAACATTCTAAATCCTTAAACTTTATATACAATGAATTATGTGAAGAGTCCTCGAATGTAAATCCTGATTATAGAGAACTTGAACAAAAAGCGCGGAGTCTGAATTCTCTGTCTCGTGAAGTCTATTATCCGGTAAAAATTATGACTTTACACCAGTTATTACGGATACCTTGTCATGGTAAAGGATGGGAGTTTTCCATGTTGGAGTGTCAGAATGCTTTGTTTGTTGTTGACGAATTTCATGCTTATAATGCTTTCTTGACAGGGAAAATGTTGGGTACTGTCAAAATTTTTAGAAATATTTTTGGAGCTAAGTTTTTATTCATGTCTGCTACTATCCCAGATTTTTTATTGAAAGAAATTGTAGAACAGATTTATGGGGGAGATTATTCTCGAATCGTTCGTCCTGATTCAACTTTTTCGTCAGATGCTTGTGTGATGGGAAGAAAACGCCATCATTTGATTTGTCATGCACAAGAAAATGTAGGTCAGTATATTGGTCAGATTGAAGCTGATTTAAACAGTGGTATGTCTGTGCTGGTTGTGGTCAATAATGTGAGAACTTGTCAGCAGATTTATCAGGAAATAGATTTTGATGATTCGAAGAAGATGATGCTGCATGGCGGATTCAATCAGAGATCAAGGAGAGAGATAGAACGTTTTGTGACGCATACAGATAGGAGCAAACGTCCTCAACTACTTGTAGCCACACAAGCGGTTGAAGTAAGTTTGGATATAGATTATGATACCGCTTATATAGAAAATGCTCCTATAGATTCCCTGATTCAACGTTTGGGTCGTGTGAATCGTGCTGGTAAATTGGTAGATGCCTCTGATCATAAGAAAATGGCCGATGTACATCTTTTTGAGGGAATAATAGGTAAAACTCCTTTTTATGATGAGCAGTTACTGCGAGATACTTGGGCTGTAATGTCTGAGTTGGATGGCAAAGACTTGTCTGAGGACGATTTGATCAGGGCTTGCAACGAAGTGTATAAAGATGGGTATTCTGCACAGCAAAGGAAGGATTTCGAACAAGGACTGAATTCTGTTTCCGATTTTGAAAAGAAGTGGATTGCTGGGATATGTGAAGACTGGGCTGATGAAATATTGGATCAGAATAACCAGAAAGTAGATGTGTTGTGTTATAATCTAAAAGAAGAATATTGTGGCCTAGTAGAACAGAAACGTTATATCGAAGCAAACGAACTTTTAGTTTCTGTATATCCTTATCATTTGGATAGGAAAAAACACCTAAAGGATATAGATGTATGGATTGCGGAGGAATTATTCTATGATGAAAAACAAGGCTGCATAGAAAGAAAGCCTGATTGTTATGAGATAATATAATGAATAAACATGTAAATTACCGGTACACATTTTAATTATTATCAAGTATGCAAACGTAAACTTTGGTTGTTTGCTAATGGTATTAATTTTGAACACACCTCCGACCTTGTGTTTGAGGGTAAACTGATTCATGAGGATTCTTATCCGCAGCGCTCTGCAAAATATGAAGAGATAGAGTTAGACGGAATAAAGGTTGATTATTATGACACCAAGAATAAAGTAATTCATGAAATCAAGAAGTCTAACAAGGTAGAGAAAGCCCATGAATGGCAGGGAAAGTATTACCTATATGTGTTTGAGAAGAATGGGATTGAAGGAGTGACAGGCTTGCTTGAGTATCCGGTTTTAAGAAAAACTCAACCGGTCAATCTAACAGATTCCGACCGAGGAAAGATAAAAGAAATGAAGGCAGATATCGAGAATATTATTTCAGATGCGCAATGTCCGCCTTTGGTACAAAAGTCATTGTGTCGTAATTGCAGTTATTATGAATTTTGTTATTGTAAGGAGATGGAAGAATGAAGAAAACCTTTTATTTGTTTAATCCGGGTATTTTAGAAAGAAAAGATAACACATTAAAATTTACTCCTTGCACGGAAGAGGGAGAAGATACTCCTGTTTCTTCCCAACCCCGTTATTTACCAGTGGAAGATATCAGTGAGTTTTATGTGTTTGGTTCATTGCGTGCAAATAGTGCGTTGTTTAATTTTTTAGGCCAGAAAGACATTGCTGTCCACTTTTTCGATTATTATGAGAACTATACGGGTTCTTTCATGCCGAGAGACAGCTTACTTTCCGGTAGAATGCTGTTGGCGCAGACTTCCCATTATCAAAACCTCAAGAAAAGAATGTGTATTGCTCAGAAGTTTATAGAAGGAGCAGCTTATAATATGATTAAAAATCTTCAGTATTATAATCGGAGGGGGAAGGATATGGAAGAATTGATAGACCTAATGAAGAAACTTTCTTCTCAAATACCTCAAACTAGTAGTACGGAAGAATTGATGGGAGTAGAAGGTCAGATAAGACAATATTATTATACGGCATTTAATTTGATACTGAATGACTTTGAAATGGGTACTCGTACCAAACGTCCTCCACAGAATGAGGTAAATGCACTGATTTCCTTTGGTAACATGGTATGCTATACGCTTTGTTTGCGTGCCATTCATCAGACACAATTGAATCCAACTATTAGTTATTTGCATAAGCCAGGTGAACGTCGTTACTCTTTAGCATTGGATATTGCGGAAATCTTCAAACCCATTATCGTAGACCGAGTGATTTTTAAGGTCTTAAATCGAAAGGAGATTCAGGGAAAACATTTTGATTGGAAGTTGAATAAATGTTTGCTTAATTCCACGGGAAAGAAGATATTTGTAAAGGCTTTAGAAGATCGGCTGCAGGAAACCATTCAACATCGCTCTTTAAAGCGTTCAGTCAGTTACAAGCATCTTGTGAAACTGGAATGTTATAAATTAGCCAAACATTTGCTGAGTATAGAAGAATATAAACCTTTTAAAATGTATTGGTGATATGTATGTTATTTTAGTATATGATTTTGGAGAGCGGAGAGTCGGAAAAATGTTAAAATTGTGCCGAAGGTATCTGAACTGGATTCAAAATTCTGTTTTTGAAGGTGAAATATCAGAGGCCCGTTTAAAAGAATTGTTGATGTTATGCGAGACATTTATGAAAAAAGAGGAAGACAGCATAATTATATTTAGCGGTTCCTCCCAATATACGATGGATAAGCAAATTGTGGGAAAAGAGCGTTCTAATATAGATGTTTTTCTCTGATAAATTTTGTCGATAGGATAATATTTCTTCATCTTAGGAGATTTTATTTTCTAAATGGATCTTTGACTTATTGAAACATAGGTACTTATGAGAATGTCGATGCCTAAGGATTTTTATAGTAATAGACATCGACATTTTTTTCTTATAATTTCGCTATATTTGCATTGTGTAATGACTTTATTTTCAGTATATATTAAAAATGAAAATGAAGGCTTTTAATCGTACCTTATGGAATTGAAATTTCGAAAAGCTATATTAAAGAATTTGATTATTACGCTTTTAATCGTACCTTATGGAATTGAAATCTTGCTCCGCTGTAAGGCATTGACAATTTTTTTGTACTTTTAATCGTACCTTATGGAATTGAAATAATGCCGGAGTTGCTGAAAAATAAAACTGCGTTGACCTTTTAATCGTACCTTATGGAATTGAAATATTTGGGAGTCACGGTACAGCCTAAATACATAAGCTTTTAATCGTACCTTATGGAATTGAAATAAAATTACCGATGCTGCATCAGCTGGTACCAATTCTTTTAATCGTACCTTATGGAATTGAAATGCGCTTGTGTACCGGTGCTCTTGGCATCGGTAGTCAGCTTTTAATCGTACCTTATGGAATTGAAATACGGTCCCGACTGTATAGAAGGATGCTTTAATATACTTTTAATCGTACCTTATGGAATTGAAATTCTATAAGGGTTACTGTCTTTGAACTCGCTGTAGCTTTTAATCGTACCTTATGGAATTGAAATTGATCTGAACATTGTTCCAGTTCATGTGCAGCCCACTTTTAATCGTACCTTATGGAATTGAAATCTGCTCATCCCAAATACGGCATTTGGCGTTTTCGCACTTTTAATCGTACCTTATGGAATTGAAATGCTCTCAACGTCTTCGGCATTTCAACCTTGACAGCTTTTAATCGTACCTTATGGAATTGAAATTCTCTACAATGCTGTGCGCACTCTCAATCGGTACCTTTTAATCGTACCTTATGGAATTGAAATGAGCTTTCAACTCAAAATCACTCAGCTTACAGGTTCTTTTAATCGTACCTTATGGAATTGAAATTGGTTTTCTTGAACCTAACGAGTGAAACGGGATTCCCTTTTAATCGTACCTTATGGAATTGAAATCTACTACATACAACGCAACGGCCAGATAACCCCCATGCTTTTAATCGTACCTTATGGAATTGAAATAAGCCTATTATTTCAAGGAAATGGCCAAAATGCACCCGGACTTTTAATCGTACCTTATGGAATTGAAATACAGAACCGATGTCAAACCCTAAGAAACAGAAGACTTTTAATCGTACCTTATGGAATTGAAATCTCGCCTCAAGAAATGGATTACAACCACGCCCGCCCTCTTTTAATCGTACCTTATGGAATTGAAATGACATATACCCTTACGCTGAAGTATCGAAATTTGTCTTTTAATCGTACCTTATGGAATTGAAATAAATATTAATGTCCGATTGTGCTGTCTTGTCAAATTCCTTTTAATCGTACCTTATGGAATTGAAATGAACCAGGCTTTAATCTTAGGTTCTTACAAGGGCGCTTTTAATCGTACCTTATGGAATTGAAATACATAACCGCATACAACGCAAACAAACCGCAGCCAACTTTTAATCGTACCTTATGGAATTGAAATTAGATTAAAGGACTTAAGATCTCCATCGAGGCAGACTTTTAATCGTACCTTATGGAATTGAAATATATTACTTTTATTGCTAAGAATTGCAGATATGCATGCTTTTAATCGTACCTTATGGAATTGAAATTAAATCCCAAATAAGCTCCGTACTTATCATTTAGTCTTTCAATCGTACCTTATGGAATTGAAATCGATATATTAGCCTTACGCTCTGCGTCCAGCTGCTCTTTTAATCGTACCTTATGGAATTGAAATTGCAAACAGAAAACCATTTCGGATTCTCCAGCCTGCTTTTAATCGTACCTTATGGAATTGAAATTGTTCAAACATTTTTGCGCGTTTTCTTAATTCTTCCTTTTAATCGTACCTTATGGAATTGAAATTTGGCCTAAACGGTGTGTCACCGATTTTGTCACCTTCTTTTAATCGTACCTTATGGAATTGAAATATAACCCAGATTTGTCGTATGAAACAGAATTGAACTTTTAATCGTACCTTATGGAATTGAAATACAGAACCGATGTCAAACCCTAAGA
>ENA-OOQR01000079-OOQR01000079.1-human-gut-metagenome-genome-assembly--contig:-NODE-79-length-19524-cov-3.712261_pt1 | contig 19524 bp, 10 predicted proteins | sample MGYA00241268_ERZ501175 | MGnify/ENA primary metagenome ERZ501175 (study PRJEB25962, sample SAMEA2042491) | human gut metagenome | biome: human gut; feature: human-associated habitat; material: faeces...
TTCATTCCCACAACTTTTTCAATCGTTTTCTTATACCGAACTCACGTTACTTTACAAACGTATACGTAATTGTAGATCTAAATCAGTTGCTGAAGAATGCGCAATCATTTGATAACTGCTGCCAATTTGATCTCTGTCAAAATATTTGGTTGTACCTACTTTAGCTATAAATGTGAAAGACTTCAAGAAATCACAACTCGCGACAAATGCACACCTTATACCATTACCATAAAAAGAAGGAAATGAAAATGAATAAAGCATACCTTTCTCATATGAATATACACGACTGTCATAGCTGTCTGTTTTAAAATAGCCAAATGATAAATCTAGGTTAATTGTCTTTCGCAATTTATAATGAGCATTTTGAGTTATCATCCATCCCATACTATTTTCTTTATATGAAGTGTATGCCAAATCAACTTGTGTCTTTAATCTCAATTCATTAGAACTATATGCTGCTGACAACCTGCCCCTATGGTCTATTTTGTTTATCAGATATGTTTTATCAGCATTGTCCTTTTCACGTACCTTTATCCTATAGCGTGCCGCAAAAGTCCATTTAGACTTCATAAAAGTTAATTGTAACAAGTTATCTGACGAACGTGAACTATTTGAAGCCTGATACTTTGGCCAGGCAAAATAAGCGAAATCTGTATATGCCATAATATTTAATGAGGAGATAGGCCTCCAAGTAAGTCCAACATAAATTCCACTTTCATTTTGAACAGCACCTCCCTCACTAAAACTTTCAGCAAATAATGCATAATACTTATATGAATAAAAACGTTGCAATGCTAACACCGACATGCGATCTGATATATTATAGCTAATGGTATTTATTGTTGCCATAGCTTTACATCCTCCTGTGGCTGTTTCTCCACTAAATGAGAAACGACTACCTGTATAACCATAATTTACACCAATATTATAAAATGTTTTCCCATGTGCGTAATGTTTACGATAAACAGCTGTTGTCTTAGGTACAAGCTCTTTGTCCAAAGATGTATATACAGCAGTTGCACCAACATAAAATCTGCCAGAACGGTAATCAACATTACCACCAAAAAGAAAATGGGAAGAATTATTTTTCTTATCCATTTCTGTCTTCGTTCTATGATATCCGGAACTTAATATTGTTGCAATTGTACTATCGCCCTTATTTAATGTAGCATCAAATTTACGTGATGATACAAATAAACTGACATCCAAACCTTTTAATATATTAAAAGTTCCTGCTGCTCCTTGCAAATAGTTACCGTCTGAAGCAGAAGAATGTGCCCTAATATTACTACTGCCTCGACCCATCGAAGAAAGTGTTGAAAGTTTGCCAAATCCAAAATTGTTATTTATGACAAGTCCCATTCCAAAACGTAACCTGTACCTGCCTAATGCCAACGTTTTTATATGTCCTAACTTTTTCAATACCAGATAAAATGAATAAAAATCATATCCCATTTTATTTCTACCAGCAAAAAATGGCTCTCCTGCATCTTGAGATCCAAGAAATCCCAACCTTACATAATCACCATAATCAAAATCATATCGAATACTATGCTTATATTTATAGCCCAGATACCCATTGATGTCACCTTTTCTGTTATAAAATGGCACTTTGAGAGTACCAACTATCTCATGTTTTCCATACTTCACAATATTCTTTAATGACGGGAAAACCTTTTTATGTACATCTCCAGCATAAGTAAAATAAAATAAAAGTCGCCGTTTATAATATGACAGATCTTTTATCATGACAAGTTCGCCCAAAGATTTCATTGGACCATAACGATAAAGATATTCGCTTATATCCTCTATATCCTTTGCTGTCAAAAAAGGAAATTGCTCCAAATCCTCTCTTGACGCAGTATTAATATTAATGGGATTTTCTTCTAAATCACATAAAAGATCAAATGATGATTCCCATGAAGACGACTCAATATCTTCAAGTTCACTTAACTGATACAGAAATTGCTCCCACTCATGTCCTTCTCCGGCACAAAATGACAATAAAGGACAAAATGACAATACAACAATTAATAGGTTTTTCATCTTTAGATTTTAAAAGGTTTAGTCTGATTGCAGAATACAGGCCTGAACGTCACATAAGATACATTATTTACAAAGTTACACATTTTTATACAGAAAAGCAATAATCTAAGAAATTTATTAATAATAAACCCAACAGCAAAGACAATGAATATTAAGATTTTTATTAATTTTGCAATATCAACAAGTTTAATCAAAGACATAATATAACGTAATTCTTCAATTAATAAAAACAGATTACTATGATTGATGAAATCTTAAGCTATAACCAAAAATTTGTGTCAGACAAAGGATATGAGCCATATGCAACAACAAAATATCCAGATAAGAAAATTGCAATCGTATCATGCATGGACACAAGACTTACACAATTACTAATGGCTGCATTAGGAATAAAGAATGGAGACGTTAAGATGATAAAAAATGCAGGAGGCATTATTCAATCACCCTTTGACAGTACCGTACGCAGTCTACTCGTTGGAGTTTATGAACTTGGCGTCAAAGAAATAATGATTATAGGTCATACAGACTGTGGAGCACAACATCTTAATCCTGACGAAATGATCAGCCTAATGCTAAAAAGAGGTATATCCCAAGAACACATTGACATGATGAAATATTGCGGAATTAACTTTAAGTCATGGCTTAACGGATTTGAAAATTCTGAAGAGGCTGTAAAACAATCTGTTGAAATAGTAGCAAAACACCCACTAATGCCTAGAGATATTGTTGTACGAGGATTTATCATAGACTCGTATACAGGCAAACTTACAGAAGTTGAATGCTAAATTATAAATATGCAAGAATAAGCATTAAAAGATATTCTATATAATGCTGCTACTGATTCATAATAACAAAATATTTCTAAGCAATACTTAAAATAAAGATATATCATTTTGCAACACAAAAGAAGGTCTTTAATGCTATAAAACACCTGACTTTACGATGCCAAAGGCATCTCCGACTAAAGACTTGTATATCAACATATTGGAAGTCTAAACAAAACTCAGTGAGTTATTTATTGAAACTCACTGAGTTTTTCTATGAAAACAACTGAGTTTGCTCATAAAACTCAATGATTTTTAAACACTATGCCTATAGAAAAATTAAGCAAGAGCCCAAAATATAGACTAGGACAACTATCATTTCACAGAAACACAATATGAAGTATAAATAAAGAAAGCGCTAGTAATTTCTATACGGATAAAAAAACTGCAATAAGGGAGTAATATCAAAATGAACCTTTTTAATTGACAATTATATCTGACATTAAGATAAAAGGAATAAAAGACTATTGCAATAATATACAAATTATAAAAAATCCCGGCCGAATTAAATTTCAGCCGGGATTTCGATATTTATTAAATCGTTAAATTCAATACTCAGAATTAATTAGAAGAACAAATAGCGGTTATCTGTAACATTTGCCTTAAAGTAAAGTTCCTGCATAAAGTTACCAGCATATTGCAGCAATTTCTGACGCTGACGCTGTTCATACTCCTTTGCATTAAACTTAACCGGACGCATCTTCTTATCAACGACTTGGAACATATAAACGCCGCCATTACCCTTAACTGCTGAAGAACAGAATTTGCCTTTTGCAGTTGCAGATACAGCACCACTCAATGCAGGCTCACTCATACCCGTAGACTGAACAAATACAGGAGCTGCAAATGTAACCTGATTTACATTAGAGATTTGAGCACCCTTTGACTTTGCAGCAGAAATGCTATTCACGCCTTTAACTTTTGCCATAAGCATTTCAGCTTTTTTATCACGAAGAACTTCTTGTCTTACATAATTCTTCACATTTACATCATCAAGTCCACGATAACCTTTCTTGTTAACCTTTGTCATAACCAAAACAAGAAGATGGTCATTGTCGCCACACTCATAAAGAGGTGATACGCTATTTTCATCAGCTTCAAATATCCACTTCATAGCTTCGCGTGTGCCATGTATGCCAGCAACATAATGCTCTGAATTACGTATATCCATACGCTCTTGCACTTTGTAGCCATATTTTGAAGCATTCTTCTGCATAGCCTCAAGAGTCTGATTCTCACTTACAAACTGACTAAACTTGTTATAAGCAGCAGAATAAGTATTCTTTGAGAATTCAATAGGCTTCTTTATCACAGCCGCAACATACTTTTCTGTCATTCCCTTGCGGTCAGTAATTTGAAGAATCAAATTACCCTGTGTAAATTTAAGATTCTTAAGTTCATTTACAGGTAATGTATTAAGTGCCTCTATATAAGACTTTGTATCAACATCCATTGAAGGTGCATTCTGATACTGATTTGATGTGATCCAATTCTTTTCACCTGTCTGACCATATTTCTTAGCAATAGCTTCAAAATCTGCACCACCCTTAAGAGCAGTATAAATACTATCAGCAGTCTTTGCGGCATCTGCAGGTGTTGCGCCACCAACCTGAATCGCACGGAACTGAACAGAATCAGGCAACTGTGTCTTAGACATCAACTTAATAATATTTATTGTGTTGTCCTGCTTGTTTTCAACAGGAGCTGTTGTCGAGCCAACTGCAACAGAATCAAGACGTGCTGCGATATCAGAAGGGAATGCAGCCTTAGTCTGCGGTATGCCAAGATATGTAACCAAAGAGCCGCTCTTTCTTACCACATCTGTAGGATCAGCAACCTCACTCAAAGATTTAACATATCCAGCAACAGTTTTATTAAGCTCAGCACGGTCTGCCTTTGAGGGAACAACCTGATAATCAACATATTTTATTGAACGTGTTTCTTCATATTGTTTGAAACGCGGTTTCAGTTCCTCATATTTTGCTTTAAGGTCACTGTCAGAGATTTTAACTTTATTGTCATTAATTGAAGAATATGCAAATGAAGCAAGCTGTATATTGCTTTCCTGATTTTCATCTGTATATGCCATCTTTGCTGAAACCGGATTAGAAAGCAGACAGCCAGCAAGCAATGTCTGATACTTCTGAGCCAAAAGCTGCTGACGCAAAGACTTCTCTATAAATGTCCAGAAATTATAAATTCCCTGATACTGTTCTGCCATCTGAGGATTTGTAGTCTGAGCCTGCTTATACTCTGCAAGGAATTTTTTAAGCATATTGGCATCAAAACGGCCGGTCTGCTGATTAACAAACGGAGTCTGAAGAAGCATTGGATTTGTACCGGCATTGAGAACATTCTGCAATTCCTGATCAGTAACCTGCAAACCTAACTTTGAAGCTTCGTTACTAATAAGCTCGGTCTGTACAAAAGTATTCCAAACCACATCCTTCACCTGATTAAGGTCATCATCAGTAAGATTATCACGACCTTGTGTCATTTTGATAACGTTAGTGTACTCGTCAACAAGCTTCTGAAAATCCTGTACGTTGACTTTGTCACCTAAAACCTCGCCTACTTGTTGACGGCTCTCATTACGTGAAGATTCACAAGAGCGGAACAACTCTTCGGCAATAAACGCAAAAAGGGCGAATCCTATAACGCATATGAGGATAACGCCTTTGCTTCTAATTTTTCCTAATGCTGCCATTATTATAAATATTTATTTTTTTATTATTCCCTCAAATTAGTGTTTAAACAATTTAGCGCACAAAATTACAAAAAAGAAAATAAAAACAATTACTTTTCTCTTAAAAAGTTCATAGTTAATGTCTTTATATTCTGCAAATCATATGTTATTAATTCATTTTCATGGTTTTACGTTAATATTTCATAGTTGTCAAACAGACAATGACAAGATATATTTTATCTATTTTCAATTCACTATTTAACAGTACGTGCAGATGGCGCTGTCGGCAGACGCTTCTTAGCTTTAACAGTGTCTGGAGCAGTCAGAATACTATCATTTCCTGAGCCTTCTCCAAGCTGTCCTTTGACAAAAGAGCCTTTAGAATTACTTACAGTATAATGTCTCAAATGCTCATCACTTATAAAATATGTTCCCTGCATTTCACGGTCAGGCGTAATCAAACGAGAAAACTTATAACTATAAAGTTCATGAGTGTTTTGATCCCAAAACAATTCTTCGCTAGAAAAGCGAAGTCCATCAACAGTTCTCACACGGACACGTCCACGCAATTCCCATAATTTTTTTTGGTCAAAATAATAAGCTGTATCACACTGTATATAAGCCTCTATGTGAAATTTTTCATCAAATTGTTCCAAGAAAAGGCCTTTATCAAAAATCCATCTTGACGGATTTTTTGCCTGGTTAACCTCCCACCGTTCAGTTACTATACGATATTTTATCAAGCCCGAATCAGAAACCAGTGTATTGACGCCATAAGATGTCATCACCGCGACAGAATCACGAGGGTAAATTGCCGGGGCGATATGCTCCTTCCCCTCTTGACAGGAGGAAAGGATACATATTAAAGCAACAATATTTAAAATATACGGTTTCAACATCAGAACTAATAAAGAACAATATTAATCTACCTTCCACTTCATGAACCAACGCTCATTAAATGTTATTCCGATGTTTATACGGAATGTATTTTCTGTTAACAAGCCATCTGCCGAAGAATGTACCCACTGACCAGAAACATTAAGTATTGATCTATTATTATATGTATTAATAATAGGTATGCCAAATCCCGCACTAACACTTATTTCTTTTGGACCATCTTGCCCATTAATTTTAAAATAAGGAGTTGAATACGACACTCCTGCACGAAAACGGACCCTATCAATAAAATTACGGCTCATCTCATTATTACAATACTCACCTCCAACGGTAACTTTGTATCTGTCAGAATAATAATTATCAACTAAATCATATGATGGAACATTATTTACGACATTATAGACGGGATATTTTACACTACCCCACTTTTGATAAGAAAAATCAGAACCGATTTTCAACTTATTGTTATGGTTCCACATAAGTCCTGCACCTAAAGACATTGGAATCTCAAGACCATTATCTACCCTAAAAGACGTAGTATCAGCGACTCCCGTAGATGAGTTTGTCGAAATAATTCTACATTCAGGATCAGAATTCAATTTATGTCCCAAGCCGTAAGTCAGACCCAAGGTTAAGGAATTCTTTTTATTCAGATTAACTGAATACTGAAGTCCTAAATCCAATTTATAACTATTTACTGTTGCTGTATAATACTTTGACAATGTATTAACCCAACTGTCACTATAACTATTTACAACAGAACGGTTTATATCGCCCCAGATATATGAAATGTTCGCACCGACAGACAATCCTTTAACAAATTCCCATCCAGCTCCAAAATAGACCTGATGCAGACCACCTCTGCCGGAATATGTGTTTGTGTAAGTAGCATTTCTGTTACCATTAAGATAGTCTGTAGTAGAATAATTATAGCCTATATTTGTGAAAGGTATCAATCCAAAACTTACGCCCACATGCTTAAATGCACGAAATCCGGCAACAGCATACTCAAAGTCAGCGTTATTTGCATTTACCTTATGGCCATTCTCACTAAAATTCGTAATCTGCCCCGACAGTCCCGCATCAAAGATAAACGTTAAAGAATCCATCGCAGAATAAGATGCCGGATTTATATAATTAACCTGATTATGCTCTCTGAATCCTAAGCCCAATCCATTCATTCCGCGATTAAAGCCGCTGGTTTGTTCACTCTGCTGTCCCAATCCATATTGGCTATAAGGAGAATTAGTGCCACTTTGGGCGAATGCCGGAATTACACAAATTGACATTAATGTCGCGTTTAACGCCTTTCTATACAATTTCATTGTTATATTCTAATATTCTGTTAAGTCCGATGGGGACAATAAAATCATTTGCAAAGATGGGCATTTTTTCTGAAAAATGCAAATTCAGATGCACGCCACCAGTTAAATAAACAAAAAGATCTGGATATTTTTCCAAAAAAGCCCTTACATAGCCCTCTATTTCATATCTGATACCCTGAACTACCCCACTGCGTATCGCTACCTCTGTAGTATTACCTAAAGACTTTACGCATCCTTTTCTTTCAACCAAGGGCAACTTTGCCGTATGTTCATGAAGTGCCAAGAAACGCATTGTCGGGCCTAAAGATATATTTCCGCCCTCATAAATTCCCGCTGATGAAATAAAATCAAACGTTATACATGTGCCAACGTCTATAACAAGAATATTGCAATCAGGCCTTAAATAATTTGCGCCAACAACAGCTGCGAGTCTGTCAGACCCGAGCGTAAAAGGGGTAGCATAATGATTTTCTATAGGAACGGGGGTCTCTCCACTAACTAACCTAATGACACCAAACGGAAGGCTATCAATTGCAGAAAGAAAATCATCTGACAATCCTGCAACAGTAGAACATATTCCTTTATCAAAAGAATATTTGGCACTAAAAGCCAACAATCCATCTTTAGCTTCATTTTTATCAACACGAATACATTCAACGATTTTTTCATCATTGAAGCATGCGAGTTTTACGCAGGTGTTTCCTATATCGATAATCAGATTCACTTGACTGTTTTCAATTACAGCGTGCAAAATTATTAAAAAAATTGGAATAATAGTATGTTAAATGAGAAATATGAATTATTTTTGCACCGTGAAACGTTTCGGAAGACTCATAACATTAGCAATAATTTGCGTTATTTCGCTTATTTCAAACGAAATATACGCTGTAAACAACGTACAGCCGTCAAAAGCAGACAATGATTCCATTGAAATCAGTTTGCTGACATGCGCTCCCGGTAAAGAAGTTTATAGTCTTTACGGACATACTGCTATTAGATATAATGATAAAGCTAAAGGAATAGATATAGCCATAAATTATGGCATGTTTTCATTCAAAACTCCATTTTTCATTCCTAGATTCATATTCGGGCAAACTGATTATGAAATGGGAATAATTCCCTTTGATGCTTTCTGTGAGGAATACAGATATGAAGACAGGGATGTAATACAGCAGGTTCTTAATCTAACGGCAGACGAGAAAAAAGAAATTATAAAAGCTATTGAAACGAACTATCTGCCAGAAAATAGGATATACCGATACAATTATTTCTATGATAACTGCACAACTCGAGCAAGAGACATTTTACTTAATAACATTAATGGTAAAATATTTTATTCAGACAATCAAGGATCTTATCCGTCTTACCGCGATTTAATACATGCATTTAACGAAGAAGAGCCTTGGGCAAGATTTGGAAAAGACCTCTTACTTGGAGTAAAAGCTGATAAGCCAACAAATTTAAAAGAGCATCAATTTCTACCCTATAATTTAATGCATGATTTTGAGAAAGCGACTATAAAGGATTATAATGGCAAGAGTCGTCCATTAGTCATTGCACAATATAAGGTAGTTAAATGTCCTGACAACAGCCAAAGTCGTCCATTGGTCATTGCGCAAGATAAAGTAGTTAAAGGTCCTGACAATAGCATTTATACAGATAGCGAAGGCTTTCCGCTACGTCCAAGCACTTGTGCATGGATTATATTTTGCATTGTATTACTACGGACATTAACGGAATTTGTTCTAAAGAAACGTTTTATGGCATTTGATGCGATATTAATGACATTAAACGGATGTGTTGGACTGATTCTTTTCATGATGTTTTTCTCGAAACATCCGACAACGAGTACAAATTTGCAGATTTTTTTATTCAATCCGCTCTCATTATTTTATTTATATTATGTAATAAAGCGAAAGAATAACAATAAAGAGAATTATTTTTGGCGTTTTGCAATCGTCTCTCTGATAATATTCTTTATAGGAGGTTTATTTCAAGACTATGCAGAAGGCACATATATTTTGGCATCATCTTTGCTGATAAGATGCATATCTAAAATTATTCGTAAGAAGAACAATGATAAATAAATATATAACTGCAACAATTTTAGCCGTTGCATCAACTGGAACAATCAATGCCCAATATGTAAGACCAGTACCTAAACTGGTTGTAAATATTACTATTGACCAGTTAAGGTCAGACTATATTGAGGCATTTATTCCATATTATAATGAAGGAGGACTTAAAAAACTTCTGAGAAACGGTGCAGTATATACAAACGCACAATATATGTTTTCTCCTATAGACCGTGCATCTGCAATTGCTTCGGTCTCAACAGGCACATCACCTTCCAGCAATGGAATTACAGGATTTAAATGGCTGAATAAGAACACATTAATACCTGTTGATTGCGTAGAAGACAACAATTATGACGGAATTTTTACGAATGAAGGCTCATCACCTAAAAACATTGCAACTACGACAATCAATGACGAACTGAAAATCGCCACTGATGGTGAGGCCATTGTTTATAGTATTGCATTAGACCGCGATGCCGCGGTCATTGGCGGCGGACATGCAGCAGACGGTGCCTTATGGTTCAATAAAGACAACAAATGCTGGTGTTCTTCAAAATATTATTTTAAGAAAGCGCCAAATTGGCTCGAATCATATAATCTACTATATGCAAATAATTTCACAGATGAAAATATAAATGCCAATATAACAAATGTTGCTTTAGAGTGTGTAAACTCCTGCAACATGGGAATTGATGATATTCCTGACATGCTGTCAGTAACATACAGCGTGAAAGTACCAGTCAAGAAAATAAATAAACAACAAATACAAAATACATACATACAACTTGACAGGGAATTAGAGAAGCTTATATCAAAAATAGAAAATAAAGTTGGTATTAATAATGTACTTTTTGTAATTACTAGCACAGGCTATTGTGACGAGAAAGAAGTAAATTATGAAAAATACAGAATACCAAGCGGTACATTTTATATAAACCGCACAGCTAATTTATTAAATATGTATCTTGGCGCTATTTATGGTCAAGACAAATATATTGAAAGTTGTTTCTATAATCAGATATTCTTAAATTTAAGACAAATTGAACTGAAGCGTATAAATATAAATGAACTGCTAAGCAGGGCACAGTCTTTTCTTATACAGAATTCAGGAATAAAGAATGTCTTTACAAGTAAGAATTTACTCTTATATGGAGACAATGACGACTCCAAACTCCATAATTGGTATAATCCTGACAATTGTGGAGATTTAATTATTGAAGTATCTCCAGGGTGGAAACTTCTTAATGAAGATACAAAGCAACAATACATTTCAAAAGAAAATGCGTTGCCTTTCCCTGTAATATTCTATGGCACAGGCATAAAGCATGAAGAAAACACAACCCCTATAACTATTGACAGAATAGCTCCTACAATAGCTAAGATAATTAGAATAAGAGCCCCAAATGCCTGTTCAGCTTCCCCTTTGTACTAACAAAGGCTTGGAAAAATATAGAATTTCATAAATAAATTAGTACTTTTGTACACAAAAAATCATAACACTTAAGAAAATAAATATATAAAGATATGGGTTTTAATAATTTTTTAAAGTCATTATTTGGTGACAAATCATCAAGAGATATGAAGCTGATACAGCCTTTAGTAGAAAAGGTTAAAGCTGCTTACCCTGAAATAAAGGCACTAGATAATGATGCATTGCGTGCCCGCACAAAAGAAATTCAGAAGTACGTTCAAGATTCAGCTTCTGAAGAAAAGAAACAAATAGCTGAATTAAAAGCTAAAATTGAAGATACGCCTATCGATGAGCGTGAAAATATCTTCAATCAGATTGACAAACTTGAGAAAGAAGTCCTGGAAATCTACGAAAAGGCATTAAATGAGGTTATGCCTGTAGCTTTCAGTATCATAAAAGATACAGCACGCAGATTTGCCGAAAACGAAGAAGTTGTCGTTACTGCCACTGACTTTGACCGTGAACTGGCAGCAACAAAAGACTTTGTAAGAATTGAAGGAGACAAGGCAATATACAGCAATCATTGGATGGCCGGAGGCAACGACATGAAATGGGACATGGTCCACTATGACGTTCAGCTCTTCGGTGGTGTCGTATTACATCAAGGAAAGATTGCAGAGATGGCAACTGGTGAAGGTAAAACGCTTGTTGCAACGTTACCTGTATTCTTAAATGCCCTTACCGGAAATGGTGTTCATGTGGTAACTGTCAACGATTACCTGGCAAAGCGTGACTCTGAATGGATGGGACCGCTTTATGAATTTAACGGATTGTCTGTCGACTGCATCGACAAGCACAGACCTAACACACCTGAAAGAAGAAAAGCTTATCAGGCCGATATTACATTTGGAACAAACAACGAATTTGGTTTCGACTATCTTCGTGACAACATGGCTATATCACCTGCCGACTTAGTACAGCGCGCCCATAATTATGCCATTGTCGACGAGGTTGACTCTGTGCTTATTGATGATGCACGTACACCTCTTATTATATCTGGTCCTGTTCCTAACGGTGACGACCAAATGTTTGAAGAATATCAGCCTTTGGTTGAACGTCTTGTTGATGTTCAAAGAAAATTGGCAACACAATTCTTAGCTGAAGCAAAGCAGAAAATCAATGAAGGACGTGAAAAGAAAGACCAAAAGCTTCAAGACGAAGGTTTCTTAAGTCTATATCGTTCACATAAGGCTCTTCCTAAAAACAAGCCTCTTATTAAATACCTTTCTGAAGAAGGTATTAAGGCCGGTATGCTGAAAACAGAAGAGTACTATATGGAAAACAACAACCGCAGAATGCCTGAAGCTGTTGAACCATTGTACTTTGTTGTTGATGAGAAATTAAATTCTGTTGACTTAACAGATAAAGGAACTGAATGGCTTGCAAAACAAGTTAATGACAAAGAGCTATTCGTATTACCAGATATTACATCACAACTTTCTGCCTTAGAAAATGAAAAAGATATTGATGATCAGCAGAAACTTGACAAGAAAGATCAATTGCTGAATCATTACGCAGTTCAAAGCGAACGCGTACATACTCTGCAACAACTTCTAAAAGCCTACACAATGTTCAATAAAGACGATGAATATGTCGTTATGGACGGAGAGGTCAAGATTGTTGATGAGCAGACTGGACGTATTATGGAAGGAAGACAATGGAGTGACGGTCTTCATCAGGCAATTGAGGCTAAAGAGCATGTAAAGGTAAAAGAAGCTACTCAAACTTTTGCGACAATTACTCTGCAGAACTATTTCCGTATGTACCACAAGCTTGCCGGTATGACTGGTACAGCAAGTACAGAAGCAGGAGAGTTCTGGGATATTTATAAACTCGATGTAGTCGAAATTCCGACTAACAAACCTGTCATAAGAAATGATATGGACGATAGAGTTTATAAGACAGCACGTGAAAAATATAATGCTGTTATAGAGGAAATTGAGGCCATGCGAAATTCTGGACGTCCTTGTCTTGTTGGTACAACATCTGTAGAAATATCAGAGTTACTCAGCAAGATGCTGCAAATGCGCCATATACCTCATAATGTCTTGAATGCGAAACTTCACCAACGTGAGGCTAACATCGTTGCAGAAGCAGGACGTAGCACATTAGGAATGGTTACGGTAACTGATGCTGACGGCAATCAGCACACAGAAGAAAGAATGCTTGGTGCAGTAACTATCGCAACCAACATGGCAGGACGTGGTACCGATATTAAACTTACACCAGAAGTAAAAGCAGCAGGTGGACTTGCAATCATCGGAACAGAACGTCATGAAAGCCGTCGTGTCGACAGACAGCTTCGCGGACGTGCGGGACGTCAAGGTGACCCGGGAAGTTCTGTTTTCTATGTCAGCCTAGAGGACAAACTTATGCGTCTGTTTGCAAGCGAGCGTATAGCCAGAGTAATGGACCGCTTAGGATTCAAGGACGGAGAACGTATTGAAAGTCCGATGATTACGAAAAACATCGAAAGAGCTCAAAAGAAAGTAGAAGAGAACAACTTCGGTATTCGTAAGCGTCTGCTTGAATATGACGACGTTATGAACAAACAGAGAACTGTCGTATACGAAAAACGCCGTCATGCTCTTATGGGCGAAAGAATCGGCATGGATATTACAAATATCATTTGGGATCGTGTTGTAAATATCATCGAAAAGAATGATTATGAAGGATGTAAAGATGAATTCCTGAAACTTCTTTCTATGGAATGTCCATTCACAGTTGAAGAATTCACAAATGAGAATCATGACAACTTGGCAGAAAAGGCATTCCAAATGACAATGGCTGATTTCAAGCGCAAGACAGAAAGAATACAAAGCGTTGGATGGCCTGTTATCAAGGATGTGTTTGAGAATCAGGGTGACAGATATGAACGTATAATGGTTCCTATTACTGACGGCAAACGTATCTATAACATTCCATGTAACCTTAAGGAGGCATATGATACAGAATGTAAGAGTGTTGTAAAGCAATTTGAAAAGACAATTCTTCTGCACATAATAGACGATTGCTGGAAAGAAAATTTACGTGCACTCGATGAGTTGAAACACAGCGTACAAAATGCATCATACGAGCAGAAAGACCCGCTAGTTATCTTTAAACTGGAAAGCGTTAAGCTGTTTGATGACATGGTTGACCAAATGAATAACCGAATTGTTGGTATTCTTATGAGAGCCCAGATTCCTGAAATACAGCAGGAAGAAGTTCATGAGGCTGCTCCAGAGCAGAGAAGTCAAAGATATACGGAACAAAAAGATGATTTGACTGATCCGACTCAACAGGCTGCAGCTAACCATGATACAAGAGAAAGCGCTGAGCCAAAACGTCAGATGCCTATACATAAGGACAAATTACCAGGACGTAATGATCCTTGTCCATGTGGCAGCGGTAAGAAATTCAAAAACTGTCATGGAAAAGGACTTGTATAATCATTAACAACAAAAAAGAGGTTGTGCCTTTAGGCACAACCTCTTTTTTTGTGATATATAATTCAAAATAAGAATAAATCAAAGAGAAGTTATTAACAACTTTGATAAACACTACCCCAAAAAGCAGAAACATCTAAAACATAAAGAATAACACCTATTGAAATATAATGAGAAATTTAACTCAACAGACTATATTTTTAATATTTTGAATTATTGGTGTCCGCTAAAACTTTTTGCTGAACATTGCAATAAGGATTTTGTCTCTAAAAGTGATTAAATTGCCAATATAAGGGCTTAAGATTTACTTTTTTGTAATAGAAATCACATTAATGCTTTTGCTTATTCTTTCTAACAAAAAGTAAGCCCCGAAATGTTAAAATCCATATAAATATCTATTGTTTAGCAACTTATATGATTACTATCAATTTTTACCGGACACCAATAATTTTGAATCAGAATAAACGTTGTCATAAGAATTGATACCTTTACAAATTACATTAAACTAATCACGGCATTAAGATAATTCTAAATAACAGAAAAATTAAAAGCAAACTAAAGAATTATTGTTAAGATATAAGTAGGGAAATACTTTCCTTTATATAAAAAGATAAGCCAAAACGAAATACAAGTTTCAATTCTTTAACCTATTGTTTTCAATTCATAAATGAATCACTTTTACACCATAAGTGCCTTGTTTTTCAGTCACAAATAATAGAGTATTCTGCCGAAAATAAAACTAAGAAATAAAAGAAAAGAAGCTATGAGAATAGAAAATATTACAACATCCGTATATACAAATTTGGATATTCATTGGCATATACGGAGTAAGACTTTATGCTTCAAGTAACACCTCAAGCGATAAATTAATCATCACAACATAAAAAATATATAATTGTGCCAAAAGATATAAGACAAAATGGCGGGCAGGATTTTTCCTGTCCGCCATTCTATAGTTTAAAACTTTAACAGATTTATTTCTGTTTTTAGTTTATTATTTAACAGCAACTTTACTTGTAACTGTTCCGTCTGCAGTAGTCATTCTTACTACATATACACCAGAAACAAGGCTTGATGCATCATAGCTGCATACGTTTGTACTTGCAGCCTTGCTACCAACTAATGTACCAGAAGCAGAGTAGATGTCAAGGCTCTTAATTGCACTTGAAGGTGAAGTTGCAACAATAGTCTTGCGTGCAGCATCATAACTTATTGAAGACTTAGCAGTAACAGCATCTGTTGTATTAATACCTGTTGTTTCACCAAGTATTGCACGGATAGCAGGAGTACCAAGACCTAAAGAAGTCTCATCGTAAGCATACGTCTCTCCGCCATTATCAACAAGCATATAAAGCTGTCCAGGTTTAACATTATCAATTACCAAAGCAAAACCTGTATATGTTACAGCGAAGATATAGTCACCAGGCTCCAATGTTGTCGGCTCATCCAATGGATACTCAACCTGACCTGTTGTATTGCCCTGATCACCAATAGCTGTAAATACTTGCTCACCTAATGGCATATATCCATATGGGTCAGGTGTTGCATTAGGATCAAACTTATAACCCTCGAGGAATACAGGAGAATCACTAGCTAAGCCCCATCCAATAGAGAGAGCCTTAAGGTCTGTAGTCTTATTAATATGGAATACGACAGCAGCTGTACATGAAGTATCGTCACCAACACCTATAACATAGTTGGCTGTGTACATATCATCTGTAACATAGTCATAAGCGTAAACATCATCTGTCAACTCAAGAGAAGCAGATGCTGTATTGTCAGCAGGATTACTATCATCACTGCCATCAACAGTTACCTCAGCATCAAGATCTATCATACCAACCGTAACATCAGTTAATGTTACAGGAACCTCTACGACCTGAGTTTCTCCAACAGCAATATCGAATTTAGTTGTACCAACTTCTTTACCAGCAACAGTTATAGCTACAGTTCCTAAAGTTGACTCTGAACCATTATTCTTAACATTAACACCTACCATGAAATTCTCAGCCTGAGATTTAGGCAGTTTAGAAGGCATGCTTGAGATTCCAGTTATAGCCAAGTCATAAGGTTCGATTGCTGTAATACTTGCAGTCTTCAGCATAAATGTAGACTGAGGAACATCCTGTTTGAATGCTATAGAATAAATACCATCAGAAGGAACTGTAAATGACAATTCATCATTTACAAACACATCATTAGTATATACATCAGTATATGATGCAAGTGTCTCCCACTCAGAGAATGGTGTACCATCCTTACCAATAAGGATATCATAATCATCAGTCAAACTGAAGAAGATATATGACATACCAGCCATGTAATCATAAGTCAGGCGATATGTTGTTCCAGCCTTCATATTGATTCCACGTGATACAAGCGGAGTTGTACCTTTACAATACATTGCATAGTTGTATGAGCCTTCATATCCCCAAGAATCATCACTTGCCCAATTTTCACGCTGGCTTTCATCACTAAAGTCTACAACAAACGGAACGTCTGTAGGAGTATAGTGAGTTGTTGAAGATTCAGCAGAGTTGTTGTCTGTAACAACTTCAGGATTCTGTCCATCAGCAGGAGTTACATCAATAATATTGACGCTAACATTAAATTTGCCTAAAGCAGACATATCTATCGGAGCATCAATAGTAACTTCTGTGCTACCCTCAATAGGTATAGCTACATCAAACTTCTGTGTACCCTGAACAGTTCCGTTTACAGAATATTCAAGTGTAAAATCTTTTGAATTTCCTGTTCCGACATTAGAAATAACGGCACTTACCTTCTCAGAAGTTCCGAGTGAACAGCTAGAAACCGGCAATATAACTTTGTCAAGAGACAAATCCGGCTCACCTACGTAAACTCCTTCAGAAACCTCAAATCTATAAATTGACATACCAAACTGGTTTGTCTTAGATTTTGCGTGAATTGCAAAGTAATAGTCACCATTTTCAGGTGTATCGAAGTTGATTATACCCTGATAAGGTTCATCACCTTTTGTAAAATCATCAAATGACTTCAAAACAGTCATCTCATTTACATCAGATGTCTTACCATAAAGGACTTCGAAACTCTCCAAATAGCTAGAACCCTTTGCATTATAATCAACAACAACCCTATTATTACCAGCAGGAAGTGTTACAGGGTTCATTGTTATCAAATAGTCATCAGTTGGATGTTTTGAATTGTAAAGGATCTCGACGTCTTTATTCTCAAGTGAGAAATTCCATGTAGTTCCATCATTGTTAGCATCAACGATATACCATTCGTCCAAACTACTTTCACTATCAAATGTACAAATATAAGGCGCATTTACAGCTAATAAATGATGAACCCTCTCGGTTATAGAATTATTACCATCCAAACCATCTTGATCATTCTCTACAGCAACAGTTACATTATGAATACCAGGAGCAGACAAATCTGCCTTAGCATTAAATGTATAATCAATAGTCTCACCAACAGCAATAGGAGTATTTACTGTTTCACTTATTGGTTCTTTACCATCAACAGCAAATTTTGCAACAAATGAAGTAACATCTTGAGATCCACTATTATAAATCTTAGCAGTTACATTTTCATTTGCAGTAAGGCCAAAGCCTGATACAGGTGCTGTTATTTCACTTACACCAATTTCTACGGGTGAATCGCATGTCAGTTCAACATTGTCTCTATTCTTATCCGTATCTACATTTACAGTGAATACATATTCATATCCACCTTTAAAATAATAGCTACCACCTTCAGATTCGCCTTCGGCAACATAAACTGTTTCGTTAGATGGCATCGGATTGAATACGAAGAAGTCATATCTGCCAGCTGGAACATCTATAGAACTAGACTCTCCTGCAATCAAGTAGTTTTCCAAAATTTCAGCATTTTCCGGAATCGAGTAATCTTTTGCCGCAAAGATATCATCAACAGATGTCTCTCCATAAATGCCACAATCACCATCGAGAATTACCTGATAACCAGAATCATCACCCCAATCAGACTCAACAACAAGCGTTATACGCGCTTTATCGCCTGCAACAGGAGTAGTACTAACAAGTTTTGGAGCAGCCACTTTTACAGGATTACCTATGCGTTTTCTAAGTAAATCACCATCAGTTTTAACCATTGGTGCCATTTTTTGGCCTTGTTCTTGCTGCATTACCACAGCTTTTTTGCCAAATTTTCCGCTACGCATAGCCATCTCGGACTTCAAAGTTTTAAACTTAACGACCGGAGGAGATGTCCGGACGTTTGTCTGTGCATATGCTCCACAAGTCATTATGGCGCATAAAATGTAGATGAATAAATGTTTCATGGATAATTTTAATTAAATTAAACACTTTTGCAAATACACACAAATGTAACAATAAAAGCAAATTATATTTCATATTTTTACACTTAAAGCCATATTTTCTTAATTTTATTGGAAATAATACACTCTTTGGATACTTTTTTTACACGGAAAATATTTTACTTAAAAAATCAAAATTAAATATGTTAAAATTCTGACTTTTATTACAAAATGTTATAAAGCTCTATAAGTATCTGGCCATGAACGAATTGTTTTATATACAAAACCATTAGTGTCCCGTTAAAATGGGACGAGTTAAACAATTAATCAAATAGCCCCGGAATCTGGGGATCATTTAGATCTTTGACATCATTGAAATTGTTCTTGTCGAACAGGTCACGCAAGTGGGTTTTGTCAGTCAATGATATGCTGAGAATTTGCAAAACTTCATAGGTTGAACGTTTCAACTTCATATCATGTTGGA
>ENA-OOQR01000080-OOQR01000080.1-human-gut-metagenome-genome-assembly--contig:-NODE-80-length-18979-cov-2.200909_pt1 | contig 18979 bp, 17 predicted proteins | sample MGYA00241268_ERZ501175 | MGnify/ENA primary metagenome ERZ501175 (study PRJEB25962, sample SAMEA2042491) | human gut metagenome | biome: human gut; feature: human-associated habitat; material: faeces...
ATGAAGAAAAGAAGATACCGAAAGGCTGGTCATTTTTTGTACAAAAGATTTTGTTTTTTGTACAAAAAAATAAAAAAATCTCCCGACGTTTTCTATTACATACCGAGAGACTCCTTCTACCCTAACACAGCGTTTTGCCGCTATAAACGAAACGAGTCCAGTATTAACATACCGGACTCGGATAAATACAGACTTATTAAATAATCTTTTTACTGCTTTTCGAGTTCAAAGCCCAACTGAAGTCCTTCGTACTGATTCAGCAGAGAGGTAGCTGCACTGATAGTAGAATTATTCTTACCTAATGTACCTCCAATGGTCTGAGCCAGCGACATCAGCTTGTCTGCCTTGAAAAGCAGACTCATCTTGTTGGGCGATAATGCCTGCTGCGATACGATTGCCGTAAACTTAATGCCCAATCTCGTCTTCATGGTCAGTTCTTTTGTATCGGCATTATAAGAATAAGTTCCACTGGTAGTACGACCTTTCACTGTCGAAGTATACGTACTGTCGGCTTTGAAAACGTACGTACATCCGTCGGTAAAACCAAGTTTGGAAAGTACATCCGACATTTTATCTTCCACTTTTTTCGATGCGAGTTCTCCACCAGCCTGTGCCAGGAAGTTGTCACTCTCAAACTTACAGTCTGGAGCCGTGTATTTCCAGGTTCCTTCCAAGGATACTCCTGATGAAGTTGTCACTTTATTGGCAACAGCATTTGCCACACCCGAAAGAATAGATTTCAGGTCTTGTGCTTGAGCTGCACTACTTGCCACATACAGAAAGCATGACAAGCAGATTAATCTGATAATGTTCATTCGTTTCATTTTCTTACGTTCTTTTTATTAATTGAATCAATCTATCATTTTTTTAGGATAAATCGATATGCAAAGATAATAATTTCAGCTAAAAGGGAAAGAAATATGATAAAATAAAATCGGGCACAATACCTGCCAAAAAATCTGCGTGTTCAGGATAATTGTGCCCAACTTTGTGAGAAGAAAATTACTGGTAGATATATTCAACTGCCGATTTTATGAAACGGACGTTACGGGTATTATTCGCTCCCGCACCGTTATGTTCTAGACTAGCATTGCCTCCTCTTACCAACCAGCCCGTAATATTAGGATTACAACAAGCCAAAAGTATCCAGTTGTTGTTAATTCCAGTGTTACTCCATTGGCAACCTACTCCATAAAATGTCAGCGGCTCATCACCGTGCCCTGCCACACTTCTGACAGAAAAGCTCCACAGTTCACCCAAATCGTGTCCGTCAAGCTGTACGCCTGAACGTTTTTCCAAGATAATTTCGCTACGGTACTGTTTGCTTGTGGCATAATTCAGTGGATAAAATCCTCCCCAGCTGGTTGGTATGGTGAATCCGGCCAAAATATTATTATAGTCATTCAAAGTAGGCATTTCGTAACCATCAGGCGAAAGCGAAGTAGCCGACTCCTTGTTAATATGGTTTGCTTCACTACTACGCCATCCGTCCAGTGTTACTTTATCGTCACGATATACAGCCTGCAAGGCAATACCGTCGTTCCCTTCATAGGCAGCATTCCATAAGCGCACATATTCGTCCGAAGAACAAGTCTTGAGGTATTCCTGTACCGTCTGTCCTGCAAGACGTGCCGGATCGTCGGAACTCAAAATCTGGTCGTCAAAGTTTCTGGAGTTGCCAATCGCATTGTAACGACACCACCAGGTACCATTCAGATAAGTGACCGGCAATCCATAGTTGCGACGTGCCACTGTATATACTTCAGTTGCCTGCTTGTCCGCAATACGGCGTACTACTAGTCGTGCAGCCTGTCGGCGTCCGTCGGCTTTCGGGTCATTGGGCTTCCATCCTCCTACTACGCGGTAAGTATTTGTATCGTCCTCTGTCTTTTCCACTTTCACCCAAGGATCCTCATTATCAAATTCGGCAACAAGCTCCATACCTTCAGGCATGGTAAAGCGTCCCATCTCATTGTCAACGTAACGGCCGAAGTCGCAGGTATAGTTCTGACGGTCGAATACAAGTCCTTCCAGTTGAATAGGATTCGCTTCCAGTACCAGCGTGATACAATCCTCCTCATAACTTTCGTTCAATCCTTTGCGATGGAAATAAACCTTTACCGATTCTTGCGGATAACCCGGAGGAAGGAGTGTTTTGTGAAACACGAAACGATTCTGTCGCTCACCGGTTCCTTCAGCAGGTGCAGGCTCTACCGTGATGTCTGAACTTTGTGAAGAAACAAACTCCAGCTCATCATCGCAATCGAATGCCAAGGTAAAGTCCATCGCTTTGCTAGGCAAAGAAACCACCTTACCCGATTCGGACACGGTTATTCCTTCCGGCAAGACAGAAGCACTCTTGTCGACGGTTATGGAACCGTCCAGATCAGGGCGCAACGCAACGTCGCCTCCATCTTCCCATGCGGCAACCTCCAACTGGATATCTGCCGACAAAGCATCCTTGCGTACGGTAAGTGTATAGACAGCATTACGCTTCACCACCGCCGGCAAATCGGCTTCCTTTACATAAGTCTTTCCACCCATTTCCATTGTGACGGCAACTTTCAGCTGCGGATTAGCCTGTTCGCATACGTAAGCTATGCCCGAAAGATCCTGCGTCAACGGTTCCGAGAAATCAACCTGCATATCCTGTACAGCAGCTCCCTCGGGAGAAGCAACTTCATCCCGCGGTATCAGATAAGATGCTTGCATCACATTTTTCAGCGTCAGACTCTTTACAGAAATAACACCTCCTGCTCTGAGAAGCAGATCGAAACGGGCTGTTCCATGCTTCAGCGTGACGGGAAGTACAGTCTGTCCCTGCTGTTCCTTCAAATCTATCTTGCCTGTAAAAAAGCGAGGAGCCTTCCCCTCTTCGGCTTTCACCGTAGTGTTCAGCCAATCCTGTTCCGTAGTACCTTTCTCCTTCATCTGCTTCAAGTCGATAATGTCAGCTGCATTGGCAAGCATGTAAAGGGTACCCGACATACTCTTCAGCTTCAGCGAATAAGAGTCTGACGAATTACTCAGGTTAGTGTAGACTTCAGTCATCAGACCATTTTCGAACAGGCAAGCCTGCATATTCTTTATTTCGTTTTCTCCTTCGAGCGAAGAAACTCTCCCGTCTACCTGAAAAGCCGAAACACTGGCTTGAACAACGGCCGGAGCTTCGAAGCCGTTCTGTCCAGCCTCGTATTCATCCGAACACGAAGCCACCAGAAAAGCCGAAAGCAATACGGCAAATAGGCCTAAACAGTTTCTTTTATATATCATTTTTCTTATCAGTCAGAATATTATTGTAATTACAGTTGAGGAATAATCTCAGTATCATCACCCGGTTCCCAGTCTTCGATACCTACCTTCACCACGATGTCTATGTCGTTCTTGCGTACAGTGATAGTATAAATGGCGTTACGCTTCAGGTTACCTTCCAACGCTTTTGTCAGTACTTTAGGCTGTCCGTCTATCACAGCATTGATACTTACCTCCAAACCTTTGTTTTCCTGCTCGTACACATAGAGCACAGCCGGAGTAGAAGCTGTAAGCGGAGTATCGAAAGCTACAGTCATATCCTTGCGGGTTACGTTTTCGGGTGATTTCACTCCTTCATTCTGTGGAAGCAGATACCCCGACTGCGCCACATTTTTTATTGTCAGGCTCTCGATAGATGCCGTTCCGGCTACATCCACATTCAAGTCGAAACGAGCCACACCACGCTTCAAGGTCAACGTCTGTGATGTCTGGTTTTCTCCATTAAGGGTCAACATTCCGGTAAACACGTTGGCAGCCTTATTCTCTTTCAAGCCTATGGTTGTAGCTTTCCATTTATCTTCGCTGATGCCATCGGCCTGCATCTGCTGCAAGTTCAACAGTCCGTCGGCATTGGCTACCATATACACCGTAGCATCGTAACTATCTATTTGCAGGTTATAGCCATTACTTGCTGGTTGCAAGTTCTCAAAAACTTTAGTCATTATTCCTTTTTCGAACACACATGCCTTCATGTCTGTAATCGTATTCTCTCCAGCAAGTTCCTGTCCGGTTCCTTCGTAAGCCACCTGACGTGTAGCAATCGTCAGCTGATGCGGAGTTCCACCCAAATCTCCGTTTACATCATTATCCTTAGAACATGAACCCAAAGCCATTCCCAATAAAACAACACTTACTAATCCTAAATTTTTCATTTTTACCATTCTTTCTTTATTTGTGATTATTTTGATTATTATTCATAAATATATTCAACCGGAGTCTTTACACATCGTATCGTCCGGGTTTTCTGCGCATTGTGGTTTGCATACTTAAACCAGTTTCCACTGCCGTTACTCTTGGGGTACCCCTCTATGAGCCAAGTATTATTGGCATTTCCGTAAGTCGCATATAGTACCGCCATCTTCGAGATACTTTTATCTCCCCACTGATGCCCCAAACCAAATATCGTCCAGTGGGTACCATTGTAAACGAAGTCGTACAGACCAACCGTACCGTATTCCACTCCATCGACTGTCAATGTACGTTCTGCCACCGAGAAATTCAGACGTTGTCCCAGATTATTGTTAAATACGCCCCAAGTGTCATATCCCAAATTACTGTTGTTGTTCCACGTAAAGAAACGGTAATTATCATAATTCGGAACCTGATAACCATCTGGAGCCATTTCCGTTGGATCCATCGTTCCAAAGTTTCCGGATGTACTCTGATAGCCTTTGTAGTAGAATGTGTCAGCTTCGTGTGTCAGCTTCAAACCGTCAAGATTGCCAGCCTGATACTGATCTCCCATGGCCTTCAACAATTCTTCGTCGGTACACGTCTTCAGGTAATCGAAAACAGTCGTACCCTCTGCAACCGGATCGTCTTTTACCAAAATCTGGTCAGCAAAATTTTTCACATTTCCGCGCAAGTTATATTTACACCACCATGTTCCGTTTACATTGACTACCGGCAATCCCCAGTTTTGTCTTTTGATCGTATAAGTCTCCGGATGTCCTCCGTCTGTATCCGTAACCAGCAAATGTGCCTCCTGTATGCGTCCGTCGGCTTCCGGATCATTCGGTTTCCAGCCGGCAATAATCCGGTAACTACCCGCAGCTTCATCTGCTTCCACTTTCATCCAGGGAGCAGTACCTACAATTTCGGCAGTCAGTTTCTTCCCTTTCGGCAAAGTCAGAACCCCAAGTTCTCCATCAACATATCCGTTGAAGTCGCACACAGCATCGCCGCTGAAACGGAGCTTGCCCGTCAGTTTAATCGGATTCGGACGGAAAACCAGTACGACACGTCCGGTACAGACATCCCCTTTATATACATCCAGATAAATGTATTCCTGCACACTTCCCGGCATCTTCCGGATACTGCTGACATCCACTTGAGCCACTTGTTGCAAGCTGCGTGTCATAACCTGCGAAGTCACATTAACTCCTTCTACCTTGCCGTCTATCACCAGACGGGTTCCCTCTTCTGCCATCAGAGCCAGATGAAGATTGCTTTCCAAATAAGGCACAAAGACAGAATCGCCGCGCTCGTTGATTCCTACTCCTTCCGACAATTCAGAAGCGGCCTGATCAATCAACCCCTTCAATACTTGTCCGGACTCTGACGAAGCACCGTTTTCCCAGTCATCGGTCATTACTTCCACACGGGCATCTGCTCCATTGCCATACACCTTCAATGTATAGATTGTATTACGCTTTATGACTGGAAGCGATGTTTTCAGGCGATGCCACGCTCCGTCGGCAGTTGTAATCATCAATTCCACATTGTATGGTCCGCTTCCCTGCTCACACACATAAAACAGCGTCTCTTTTCCATTTCCAAAAGGAGTTTCTCCGAAATCTTTTGCCAGATCGGCAGCTTCAGCTCCAGCAGCAGAATGTACTTCCACTTGCTCATTGACGAAACCGGACGGTATTATACTTTTTATTTTCAGGCTATTTACTTTCACTCCTTCGAATGAAGAATCCAAGTCAATACGAGAAACGCTACGTTTCATGGTAACTGAAGCAGTCGTCATCTCCCTGTTTAACTCTACTTGTCCAGTCATCACGATGCCCGACGCTGTGAGCTCTTTGGCTGTAGCCTGCAAGTTCAGGAATTCTTCCAAAGTGGTTTGTCCTGCCTGCAAGGAAGCCTTGCGGATAATATCCGCTGCATTAGCCAAAAAATACACCGTTCCGCGCATCTGCAACGGCTGTAAATGACAGGTTCCGTCCGCATCGGGATTCAGACGGTCGAAGATTTCTTCCAGTATCCCTTCTTCAAATCGAAAACCTTGTACCTCATTTACACGGCTTTCGGCATCAGATGTTTCTCCTTCAGCCATACCGACCGCCATCAGACGTACGCCTACCGTACCAGCCGGCAGGGTTCCTTGTATATTGTCATCCGAGCTGCAACTACAGAAAAACAATACCAACAGGCTACATATCCATCCTATATTCTTTATTTTATTCATTTTTCCTATCGTTATCATTATCTTATTCAAACTATCAGGTATTTATTTGTATCTATGAGGATTAGTCTTACTGTTCAAATAATTGGGTGAATCTATCGGGAATCTGCTAAGATTCTGAACATAAAAATTGTTCATCAACTTTTCAGCCCATGGACCGTACGTAAACGAACTGCTATGACCATATCCCATTACATGCCCTAACTCATGAAACATGATACTGCATGAATAGGTATTCCAATAATGCTCGAACCAGGCTTGCTGATAAGCTCCGAAGGTACTACCTCCTCCTAATCCTAAGACACCGTTTCCTGGATAAACCAGTCCGACCTTCAAGGTACGTTTCTGACGCATCTGACTCAATACTTTCTCTACCTGTATAGGATTCTTATTGTCGTCGTAAAGCTGATCGGCATTCTCACGTAAGATTTGTTCATGTTCAGGCATATCGACCATATAAGTGAAGTTAAGGAACATGGCAACAGATTCGCGGCAATGCACAGGACGGATTCCCATCCAGTTTCCAGCCGGACCTCCATCTTCCCGTTCAGGATCGCCACCATATAAGCCCCAGTAAATATCCCATCCATGTTCTATTTTGATCAGTTTAGCCCAATAAGGATCGGTCGACTCTACCTTAAATTCCGCTCCAGCCAACTCGGACGCTTGCAGTTGAGGAACTTCAATCTGTCGTCCTGACTCAGTGCGGCACATAGATGAACGTTGCACCAAAGGCGAAGTTTCGTAAAAATCGGCAAATCCCGGAATCGTATCGAAATAAGCAACATCGAAATATTCATCGCTTACAGCCGAAATGCGTACCTTAATCAAAGCACTACCCAAATTACGTGGGGAGTAAAAACGTGCATGTAACTGTCCTTCATCCGTAAAACTCAACTGAAGTGGCTGTGCCGTATTGAACTTTCTTTGAGAAGGATCCGTATAGACTTCTTTAGGTTCATCATCCTGCAAAATTTTGGTATGCTTGCCTTCGGCATAAGCAGATGTCGTAAGAAACATCACGACCGATTTATCATCAGGATGATTAACCTTTGTTTCAATCTGATGAATGTGATTGGGTTCCATTTCCTTTTGAGAGAAAGCATATACCTGATTTACATCCTTGCCTCGGTAATTGCGGGTACGTATATTGATTTCTCCTGTCAACACAGAGCCCTTTGTCAGAGGCATAAAATTATAAGAAGCATTTTCTCCTAATAATAATCCTTGCAGTGTACCATCACTTTCGCCAGCCATATCGCCATTACCCGAAAGTGACGTATAGAAATAGACCTGATTAAACGAAACATTCTTCGATGTTACAGCTGTACGCACATACGGATTATTATACGCAAAGCCAAAGTCAATCCGGCTGATGATTCGCTGCTGTTTTACATCCTGACGGATTGCTGCAATTTCTTGTTTACCTCCCTCACCTTCTTGCACTGTTACCGCAAACGGAGTCTGTGAATAAAAATACTCAGCATCCAGCGGCTTCTGCAAATCTGCCGGAAATTCCAACCAGGTTTCATCGGCATTATTCAAATCGTGGATTGTTGCTCCATCCTGACTTTCATCACCTTTCACTCCTAATACCAGCAAGCGATAATTCCCTTCATGTAAACCTTCCACATAAATTTCGGCCGTCAACGGATTATACTTACTCTTTGTATTCTGCACTCGATTTCCATTTTCATCAACGATGCAGTATTCCAGCCGATCATAACGAGATTCTTCCAGTGTTGAAGCACGCGAAAGAACATCGTTGTATCCCACATCGTAAAGTTTGAAAACTGCTTCCGGCTTGTCCGTGTTTGTTACATTATCCCATTCTTCCCGGCTACAAGCCATCAGCAACAGGCTACATAAAAATGTAATTAAAGTAATTTTCTTCATTCGTTCTACTGCTTTTACTATATCAAAGTTTTCTTATAAATTTCGTTTATCCTGTCGTATTTGCAAAACGATTGCAAAGTTACATAGTTATACACGTATATTATCCTCCATATTTTCCGTAAAAGAAACGCTCCCTAATCTTGTTTTGTTCGGACTCTTAAAGAAAAAAATTGAAAAGTTCGGCTACTGATTTCATGTTTAATCCGTGATATATCGGTTTATAAGTTTCATAATGAACCAATTCCAAATAAACCGTATTAAGTAAACAAATGTAACACCCGTTGATTTTTTTATTGAAACAGATCGTAAATTCCTGGCTTTTATGTAAATTTGTTGCATAAAAATAAGATCAATTATGAAGAATACACTCTGTTCATGGCTCAATATTCTGATAGGATGCATTATTGTAGCAGCTGGTTTTGTCTTTTTTATCAATCCATATAATATTGTTCCGGGAGGAGCTTACGGAGCAAGTATCGTACTTCATAACCTTTTTCCATCCATACAGGTCGGAACTTTCGGATACATGTTCGATATTCCGCTACTTGTTCTGTCGGTCGTCCTGCTGGGAACAAAACTCGGAGCGCGAACCATTGCTGCGGCTCTTACGACTCCCCTCCTGATGAATATGATGTCGAAAATGGCATACCCTACGGAAGAAGCACTTCATGCACTCGACCCTTCTCAACTGATAGGAGGAACAATGAATCTGTCCGACCATTTGATGTTGGCTTGCGTCATGGGCGCAACGCTAATCGGCATCGGAACGGGAATCGTTGTTCGTAATCAAGCTACAACCGGAGGAAGTGATATTGTAGGAATGTTACTTCAGAAATACTGTCACATACGTTTTTCGAAAGCGATCTTGCTGGTAGACGGTGCTGTAGTATGCTTTGGACTACTTGTTATCGGTTTCGGTATAGGCAGTGCAGAAGATTCCACACAGCCGTCATGGCATTTGTCTTTCTATTCACTGATTGCAATCTTTATTATCTCACGTGTTATCGCCTATATGATAAACGGTTCAAAGAATGACAAGTTGATATTCGTTATCAGTGACAAACAGATGACTGCACTTCACTCGTATATACTAAAAGATCTGGACCGTACGGCTACTTGCATAAAAAGCAGCGGACTTTATACTGGTAAAGAAAAAGAAATGATATTCCTTGTGGTAAGTTACAAGGAGGTAGCTGGAGTAAAGCATACCATCAAAGCGGCCGATCCCAAAGCATTCGTCGTCGTCACCGACGCATACGATACTTTTGGAGAAGGTTGGAAACAACTGCCTTCACCTAACGAAATCGATCCGGAATAAGCTTGACTATCTGAGTTTCATTTCAGTAATTCGGGTACAAGAATCTGTAATCTGTTTATGTTCTGTTAGCATAAAGTCCGGTATTTTTGTGGTACATAAAAAACGATAACCATATAAAAACATGAACCATGAAAATAAAAGGATTTATGACTGTATGTGTCGCACTGGCGGCACTGTTTCAAATAACTACATTAAACGCACAGAATATGGAAAAAGAAAATCGTGTACCCGAACATTTGAGTACATTCCCTATTGGAGATGAGAATACACAATACGCCAAATTTTTTATAGGGAAATCTTATCTGGCTCAGCTAACAAGCAATAAGGATCTGAATGTACCTGTATGTAATGTAACCTTCGAACCGGGATGCCGTAACAACTGGCATAGTCATACCGGAGGACAACTTCTGATTGCCGTAGGAGGTAAAGGATATTATCAGGAAAAAGACAAACCTGCGCGTCTGCTACTTCCGGGAGATATTGTAGAAATTGCTCCAAATGTGATCCATTGGCATGGAGCCGCTCCCGATAGCTGGTTCTCACATCTCGCCATCGAATGTAATCCTCAAACCAATAAAAATACCTGGCTGGACCCCGTGAACGATGAGGAATATGCAACCGCTACTTCACAAAATAGTAAACTGTCTGCTCAGGCAGCTCAGAATCAGGCAGTCTGGTATGCAACATATAATGACAAATTAACGGAAACAGACCCGGAACTGGCCGAAATTTTCGGCAATTTTGCCTTCGGCGATGTACAACAATATGGCAAGTTAAGTACCCGTAATCGCATTTTAGTGACGATGGCTTCGGCTATAGCAACAAACTCTGTCACCGAATATCGTAAAACACTTTATGCAGCCTTTTCAAATGGTATTACTCCTATAGAAATAAAAGAAGTTTTGTATCATGCCGTACCCTATGCCGGAATGTCAAGAATCGAAGATCTGCTGGAAATTGCAAATAGTTTCTTTACAGAGATAGGAATAGAACTGCCATTAGCATCTCAATCCGTTGTAACTTCCGAAACGCGGATGGAGAAAGGATTGGCTTTGCAAAAGAGCATTTTCGGCAATCAGATTGATAGAATGTACGAAACATCACCAGCCAATCAACTGCATATCCAGCAATATCTTTCGGCAAATTGTTTCGGCGATTATCAGACTCGTCCGGTATTTGATGCCCAGACTCGTGAACTACTGACCTTTGCTATTTTGATTTCACTGGGAGGATGCGAACCTCAGGTAAAGGGACATATTGCAGGAAATGTAAACGTGGGGAACAATAAACAAACATTACTTACAGTAGCCACCCAGCTATTACCTTATATCGGTTATCCACGTACACTCAATGCCATTGCCTGCCTGAATGAGGTAATCCCTGAAAAATAAATAGTTCGTATAAAATATTCAGCCATATCCATTGCCTGCCAACATCGAATTTCCGGGCAATGTATATGGCTGAATTATAAAAAATTACCTGATGACCCGATATTCCGTAGGAGTGTGTCCGACTGTTTTCTTAAATATACGAGTAAAATGTTGAGGATATTGAAAGCCTAATTCGTATGCAATCTCACTGACACTTTTGTTTGTTCCCAAAATCTCTTCCTTAGCCACGTCTATCAATTTCTCCAGAATATATTCCTGAGCAGTCTTTCCGGTTTCTTTCTTTACCAAATCACCGAAATAATTAGGTGAAAGATGTACGCTATCGGCAAAATATTTGACGGTAGGAAGGCCTTGCATCTGCGGAAAATCACTTTGAAAATACTTATCCAACAATTCTTCAAACTGAACCAGAATATCCTTATTGACTTTGGTCCGTGTAACAAACTGCCTTTCATAAAACCGCATACAGTAATCCAGAAGTAACTCAATATTACGTGAAATCAATCTCTTACTATGCTTATCGGCCGGTCGTATCAGCTCCATCCGAATCTTTTCCAGACAATCACGAAATATTCCTTTTTCTTCGTCAGACAGATGCAATGCCTCATTCGAAGCATACGAGAAAAAAGAATAATGCTTAATCTCCTTACCTAATGTAGTCCCTTTTATCAAATCCGGATGAAACAGCAAGCCTTGACACAATGGTTTCATCCCCGGTTCCATATTTACTTCGACTATTTGTCCCGGAGCAAAGCTTGTAACCGTTCCTTCCTGATAGTCGTAAGTTTGCTTCCCATAACGTAAATCACCGCAATGCGTCTGCTTCAAGAAAAGTGCATATATTCCAAAATTCATTATGGCATGGGTAGGAAAGGTAGATACATCCGATAAATCGACAACTGTCACTAACGGATGGAGAGTCTCTTGTCCGTATAACTTATTATATCGCTCTATAGAGTCAAGCTTGATAACTTCTTCCATATTTTATCTTTTTCCAATGCAAAGGTAACAATATATTCCGATTCCTGTGACATATAAATCAGTAATATAGGTAATCATATCAAAGATTTGTATACTATAAATACTCTTGTCATTCACTACTTTTGTTTCAGTAAAATAACTGAAACTATTAATTAGAAAGGATGTCCTATGAAAAGATTTTTGACGCTCCCATTAATGCTACTTACATTTATTTTGCTATCAGCCTGTAGCCCTGCAAATGAACAAATACCTGCCACTGACATGTCCGACCAACAAGGAAATCATGAAGGAGATGAAGAAAATATCCCTGACATACCAACCACTGGAAAAAACGGACCATATCTGATTCTTTTTTGTTCTCGCACAAGTAACACGGAACGCCTAGCACAACAAATACAATCTCAACTCGATTGCGACATATTGGAAGTGCAACCCGTACGACCTTACGAAGAAGATTACAATGCCATGCTAAGCCGTGCACAAGAAGAGTTGGCAGCCATTCAGCAAGGCAATTATCCTCCAATATCAACAAGCATGGACAATTTCGATAAATACGATGTTATTTTTGTCGGATATCCCATCTGGTATGGGTCGATAGCCACACCTATACAAACATTCTTGCATGAGCACGCTTCAAAACTCGCAGGAAAACACATCGCACTTTTTGCGACAAGCGGAGGCAGCGGCATTTCTACATCAGTCGACGAAGCAGCAAAGTTATGCGCTGAATCAGAAATTCTCAGTCCTACACTCCTGCTGACTTCATCACAACTTTCTGAAATGGATAGCCGAGTCACATCATGGTTGGAACAACTGAATATTCAAACAGCAAATAACAATAACATGGGAAAAAATCAAATTAGGTTAACAGCAAATGGAAAATCCTTCACTGCCACACTTGTAGAAAACTCTTCAACAGAAGCATTGAAGGCACGCCTTAGTCAGGGTAATATAAGTATTCAGATGAATGATTACGGTGATATGGAAAAAGTCGGTTCCTTAGGATTTTCTTTACCTAGGAATGACCAGCAAATAACAACTAGCCCCGGTGATATTATTCTGTATCAGGGAAATTCTTTCGTAATCTATTACGATACTAACTCGTGGAACTTTACCCGTCTCGGTAAAATTGACGGAGTTTCTACCCGAGAACAGGTGTTAGATTTATTAGACGGAAAGGGAGAAGTAACTGTAACCCTTTCATTGAAATAGAAAAGATATATCTGATTATTGCCTAACCATTCAACAACTTCTTGCTTGAAAAACTATTTAACTATAAGAATCAAGTAAGGAGTTCGTCAATTTTTGAGATTCTTCAAAACTTCGATTTCCATCAAAAACCCTTATAATTTTTCAACCAACGCCGCAGCCTGCCGGCAGCCATCCGTCTTTTCAATTTCACCTTCGTTCAAGACCCCGGGGATAAGAACTTCTCCTATAATATCCCATTTCAGTAAGGCAGCAGAACGCTCTATCGGAATACGTACGCCGTCCATCACGGTCATATCATTTTCTTCACAGCAAGTGATTAATGCACATTTCTTTCCAGCTATATCCTTTCCACCAACTACGAGTGAGAACAAGCGGTCGATAACACCTTTTATCTGTGCCGGAATGGAATACCAGTAAACAGGCATAGAAAAGACAACAGCATCCGACTCCAGTATAGCCGGAGCAATGAGATTAAAATCATCGTCAAAAGAACAAGCCTTTCCCGTCTTATAGCACGTCATGCACGCATGACAACCTCCAATCTTCAGAAATGCCGCATCAAAACGCTGAATGGTATGACCACGCTGTTCGGCAGCTTTTATAAATGCCTCAGTCATCGCAAAACTATTCCCGTGTTTACGGGGACTTCCGGTAATAAAAGTAATTTTCATAACACCTCCTTCTATGTTGTATTCCAAATAACTGAATACTTTTTTATTTGTTATTAACTTTATAAATCAATTTGTTACATGATTCTTTCCCAAAAGAAGAAACAATACTCCCTTTGGATAAGGGTAAATATCCTTATCCTCAACAACGCACAAGTTCTAATTCCTTATGCTGTTATACTCTAAAATAAAATCCCTATCAGACAAACTTCGATAAGTTGACTTGGCATTTTACCAAGCAACAAGTTACTACTTCAGACTATAGGATAAACGCAACAATCTTTCTTCAGATGAAGTTCAATACTCATCATGGAGGTAATAGGAGTCGTTTTTATTATCTTGTTCCAATAGGGTTCTATCGCTATCGTATCTTGTCATACTGATATTTCTTACCTGATTTGAGCACGCTCAAGATTCTGTTAGACATTTTCCTTGCTACCCGGATAATAGCTTCTTGCGCTTTCATCCGTTTGCAATATTCTCCATAAGCCATTGCCATAGCTCTGTCATGTCGTATAGAAATCCATGCACTTTCTATGACCAAAGCACCAAGGTGTTTATTACCTCTGAAGGTCTTTTCTGCACTGGCTATACTTTCACCACTGCTATGGCAGGAGGGAATCAAGCCAAGAAAGGATGCAAACTCTCTTTGGTTGTGGAATCTTGACGCATCTCCAATTTCCGTAAGAATAGACATCGCCGTCACAATACCTATTCCAGGAATGGAAATCAAATTCTCGTACCTTTGGGTATATAGGGATTTCTTCGACAATTCACGAACCATCCGTGTAGCTTTCAATAGATTTTTTCTGAACAGCTTTACCTGTTCCAGCAATAAATCCAAAGAATGCCTGGTAGATGACAATAATTTTACTTCATTTTCCAACCAGAATATAAAATGGTTGGACCAATGAGAACGACTGTTCTCAAAACAATCAGGATAGTCAATCCCATTATTGTACAGCAAGTGCTTTACTCGTAATTTATATCCCCCAAGTTGCTTTTGCAGAGTCTTACGTAACCTGACAAGGCTGCGGTCATCCAATTCCTCTTTATCCCTGATATATATTCCTCGCAATAACCCGCCTTTTAAAGACTTTGCCAATTTTTCCGAATCTATGGCATCCGTCTTCATTACATGGTCATATTGAGATGTAGGAACATCCGCAGCATGGATGATCATGCACTCTATTCCGTATTCTTTCAAGGCATAATAGGTAGAGTATCCACTGAAGCCACTTTCATATACAGCCTGATATTTCCCATCGGGATAATGTTTCTTCAAATGTTCAAAGAGCTCTTTTGCCGAAGGTTTCTGAGAATGTGTCCTCTTATAACCCGATTCAGTCATTATAGTCACACTCCAGCTCTTCAGATGCACGTCAATACCTATGTAGATATTTTGACCATTGAAATTTATTTTCTTACTTTGTACCATAGGTGTAATATTTAGGATTACTAATTCATTGATAAACTCTCATTTACAAAGTTAGTAATTCAATTATTACGCCTATTCTTCTTTCCTAAATCATCGGTCGGGGAGCGCCCAGCGGCAAGGGGCGGGACCACCCGTCCCGACGAGCGACTTTAGTCAGACTTTACAAACATAGTATCTTTATTTATTAATTGTAGTTGAGTTTTGATTATAAGCCTTAGCCACGCACTTCCACTCTCCGTCCATCTTCATCAACAAGAGATAGTCCGTAAAATCAATACGTCCACCCCACTTTTCCTCCAGCACACGAACCACTGCAAGTGTCTCTTCTATATCCACAATATCGATGCGCGCCTTAAAGTCTTTTCCGGCACTGACTGTATCTACATTTTTATAAAACTGCTGAATGCTGCCGTGTTCCAGTTTTCCATCCAAATAACCAAACAATACAGCTTCCTCGGTAAACAGTTCTTTGGCGTAACGGCTATCTCCTTCGGCCACGCTCTTTACAAATTTCATTGCCGCCTCTTCCACAGCTTTATACTCTTCAATACTTGCTCTCATATCTATACTCTTTTAATAAATTAATACAGTTGCAAATGTATGCGGCATAGATGTTTTATACAAGTACCGAAAAATTATTCGCATACCGAAAAATTTTTCGGCATACCCGAAGTTAAAAGTTTCTCAGTATCTTTGCATGGATGAATTATTTACTACAAGGAAAATTATGTACGAAAGAAAGATACCTGTTGATTTAGACTGCCCTCTCCGACTCACCATGAGCCTGATTGATTCCAAATGGAAATCGTGTATGCTGGATGAACTACGATACAAATCGCTACGCCCGAGCGAACTGCACAAGATATTTCCCGAAGCAACTCCTCGTGTGCTCGACATTCAATTAAAGGAACTGGTAGAAGACGGATTAGTTTCCAAAACAACTTACAACGAAGTCCCGCTTCGTACCGAATATTCCTTGACAGATTTAGGACGGACGCTCATTCCAATCATCGACTCTATGATTGAATGGGGTAACAAGAATACAGAACTGTTTGAAAAGAAATACGGCGCAACAAAGTAATAAGATGCTCTGCAACGTCGTATTTTATCTTCCAGTCTTATCGGTTCAGTCTGATTTTCTCATGATAGAAATAGTTGACAAGCACCGGTTTCCCTTTCTCGGAACGTCCATAAGGCAAATCGTTCACCCGATAAGGAAAGCCTTGCGTTTGTGCATACTGGGATATGTCCTGCTCCAATGCCTGCCAATAATCAAGTTTCTTCTTGTTGTATATTTCCTCGTATAACGGAAAGAGTTCGGGATGCTTCTCACGAATATATGTCATTATTCCTCCTTTAAATTGTCCGCGCAGATTCAGGTTTTCAAGCCAGATTAAATCAGCATATCCCTTTACTTCTTCGATAATCGCTTTCACATCGGTTATTCCCGGAAATATGGGCGAAACAAAACACACGGTACGAATACCTGCCTCATAAACTTGACGCATCGCTTTCAAACGGCGTTCGATGCTCACGGCATTATCCATATCCGCACGAAACTCCTCGTCGAGGGTATTAACAGACCATGATACCGTTACTTTGGGAAAACTCTTCAACAAATCGAGATCGCGCAGGACGAGATCAGACTTCGTGCATATCATAATTTCGGCATTGCTTCCACGTAGTTCTTGGAGCAACCTGCGGGTACGACAGAATTGCTCTTCATACGGATTATAACCGTCCGTCACGGAACCTATCACAATACGTTCACCGTCATACTTATGCGGATTCGCTATCGGTTCCCAATTTTTTACATCTAGAAACGCACCCCACGGCTCTGTATGTCCCGTGAAACGTTTCATAAATGATGCGTAGCAATATTTGCAGGCGTGCGGACAACCCACGTATGGATTCACCGAATAGCCTCCCACTGGCAGAGATGACTTGGTCATAATGCTCTGTACGTCTATTTCTTTAATTATTTCAGTATTCATTGTATGCGTTTAATAAATTGTTCCGGCAGTTCCTGAATCATCCTTTCTTCGCCCATGATAGGCAACAAATCCTCTTTCATAAACACGGGGATTCCCTGTGCCTTAGCTTGTTCGGCAATATGAAGCACCCATTCGGGACGAGAATCCACCTTGCCTTTCCGATGTCCCGTTTCCGTGCCTATGACAATCCAGTCGATGCCCTCAAAGTCTATCTCACCGATTTCATCGAATATGGGCTCAAACGTGACGTGGTAGTACTTGGCTTTGATATTCCTTCTTAAATCGTCCAGTCTCTTTTTTTCGGAACTACGCGTGACGGTCACCCCCATCCAGACGTTTTCATCATCCGTAGAAAAGCAAACCTTATCCGGACGTTTCGTAAGAAAGATATAAGTATGTTGCGGATTATTTTTCATCCGCCCGAAAATTTCCGCATTCCATTCGGGCTTCCAATCAGAGAAGTCGCTCATTCCGGTCATCAACCATACGTGAGGTTTGACCGTATCAATAATGTGCAACTTACATTCCATATATTCCGGTTCGGAAAAGTCGTCCGTAATATGAAAGCGGCGGCAATTGTTACGAGCATAACAGTAGTTGCATCCGATGGTACAGCCTACCACTATATTCATATTCTTTATCAGGGATTTGATACAGACACTCATAATATAATACTTTCTCCATCCTCTGGTATAATCAGTCGACTCATATCTGCCCCGTGGTGGCGCGCTTCGTTACGCAGGATTTCGCGTGTTGTCTGGCAATGATCAATGGCATCCATGTGCACGGCTATCAGTTTGATGTGTGTGGGAAGTGCGTCGAGCATCGCCATCACTTCCTCCTCATCGGGGATGATGCAGCCGCCTATCTTGGAAAATTCGGGGAACACTGCACCGCCACTGTTTACAACAATATAGTCGGGACGGTACTTTTCTACTGTTTCAAGAATATACGGTTCCCATTTGCAGTCGCCCATGATGTAAACAGTCGGAAGCCCTTCTGCCATCAATACATAGCCCGACACGGGACCCATCATCTGACCAATCGGCCCGAAGCCATGATGTCCCGTAGTACGATAGATGATCAGATTGCCCATTTCCTTGTTCCCTTCAATTACTTCCACACTCGTAAAGCCGTCCTGTACGAGAGTATCCTTATCTTGCGGCTGGGTGTAAAAAGGAATGTCCTTCGGCAGATATTGTTTCACGCTCGGTTCATAATGGTCAATATGATTATGGGTAAGCAATACCATATCCACACCTTCGGTGATTTCGCTGACAGGCATTACCAAATGTACTCTCGGAGTCTTATATACACCGAGAGCAGATTGCAGAGTTCCCTTGTCAGCGAATACGGGGTCAACAAGGATAGTATGTCCTGCATAATTAATTTTCAAGGTGGCATTGCGCACCAAACGGATAATAGTTTTTTCGTTCATCATGTTATTATAATTTACCGGAAGCAAAGTTCGGAAGAATCTCTTGAGGACTCTATGCCTTAAAAAGAAGAATATATGCCATTTTGATAAAAGAATGGCATATATTTGCAGAAAGTAAAGAAACAAGAGTGATGAAAACGATCATTAACCCCGAAAGACTGGTCAGCGTCCCGTTCAGCAAGACACGTTGTGGCGTGG
>ENA-OOQR01000081-OOQR01000081.1-human-gut-metagenome-genome-assembly--contig:-NODE-81-length-18802-cov-2.229690_pt1 | contig 18802 bp, 10 predicted proteins | sample MGYA00241268_ERZ501175 | MGnify/ENA primary metagenome ERZ501175 (study PRJEB25962, sample SAMEA2042491) | human gut metagenome | biome: human gut; feature: human-associated habitat; material: faeces...
AGCAGCCATATTATCTCGAAAAAAATACCCCGCATACGGACTTACCTTAAATGTATAGCCCTCACCATTTACATCGTTCAATATAAGAAACTTATAATTGTCTCCCGACAATTCGGTATACGAGAAAGTAACACCTCCCATCCACGAACCTTTCGGTACAAACAAGGAGGGCTTTATATTACGATCATAACCTTTTCGTGCGTAAACCGAAGTTACGCACAAAAAGGTTAATAATAGAATGAAATATTTCTTCATGCAAATATTAATAGTATGACAATTCAAAATCATCTACCCAAAGGGTACTGCCAGCTCCTACCTGACCTACTACCTTACTACCTTCGAAGTCACCACCGTAACGACTAGAAGTAGCAACAATTGTCAGTTTGGCAGGACGTTTCTGAGTATTACTATAATTAATGGTTATTTCAAACGGAGTGTATGTATCAACAGATTCAGAACCAACAAATTCACCGAAACCAATTTCCTCACCGTTCGCATCCCACAAACGAATGTAAATGTTACATTCATCAGTTGTAAGTGTACCCGGTTTAGAACCATAGTTGATTGCACAAGAGGTATATTTGTAATATCCTGAAAGTTTTACAGGACGAGCCCCTGCGTAATCACGACCAAAGCTCACACTGGCAGACGGATTGAACATATTGGTCTTGTAAGTTCCGATAAACAAGTTACCGGCAGCAGCACCAACCATCATCACACCATCAATCGTAGTCATTTTGGCAGCTTTTCCGTTACGAGCTTCACTTCCTTCTACCGGAACCGTTGTAGCATCCTTAATAAGAGTTACTCCAGAGTTACCTGTAGCCCAATAACTATCGGAAGCATCGGCATTGGCATACCAGTTCTTTCCGTTTTGAGTCCATGTATCAAAGTTCAGATTCGGAATTTCCACATACGATTCTGTAGTAAACGTACAAGTTTCGCCTGTCTTATCTCCACATACAATATAATATTCGTATGCTGTACCAAAATCCAGCGGAGCAACCTTTGCAGAATAATTCTTCGTTCCTTCTTCCTGAACAGCTTCTACTGTAATCCATTCAGATTCGGTTGTTTTCTTATAACGGAACTGTACCGGAGAAGTTACTTCTGCTAAGTTACAAGAACCCGACAGATAAGCGAATCGTCCCCAAACTTTTGAAACGTCGTTACGAATATCATCAGTAACCATATCCGTGCTTTCCTGCTTGGTCGGAACCATTACAGTTACATCGTACTGATGAATGGTCTGATCTACAGAAATATCGAATCCGGCATTACCTTCCGTGATATCCAGATTCACCTTATAATGATAGGCAGCTTCAGCTTTCGAAGTGATTTCCTGAGAGAAAGATTTTCCGTTGCCGAAATCAACTTTTACAGTCAGTGCCTGACCAGCCTTTACATAAGCGGTACGTGTTTCATCCTCACCAAAAGGAATGCTCAGTGCATCGGCACCTTCTACATAACAAGTACAACCACCAAAAGTAGACTTAAAACTTTCTGAACGGTTTACCGAAACCATTGTCTGTGCCAGCTTACAAGTAATGCTTACAGTTTTTGCCTTGTTTGCTTCAATAGCCACACTACTTTGTCCTTCGTAATAAGGTTGTGCATCAAATCCCTGAGTATCCATTTTTTTGTCTGCTGAATACGCCTTTACGGTATAAGTAGCAACAGGCAATATAACATCGTCCAAGTTTTTCCAGTCGTCGGCATGCTGTACCACTGCATTCGACGCATCCAAAATATCAACAGCTATTGTTTCCGATGCAGTAATATCAGCACGAGTAATCACACTCTTGTTAACATCGACGGAAGACAACTGAAGATAGCCATATCCTTTGGCTTCATCTATTTCTGACTGACAGGAAGATGCTAATCCTGCCAAAAGAAATAAACTGGTAACTAATATATTTGTTTTCATTTATCTCTATTTTTAATTCTTTATCCTTACAAGCAGGATTATTATTCGGTTACATTCACGGTTAAAGTTCCTTCCTTGGTTTCATTGCCATCGGAAATGGTCAATGTAAACTTGTGAGAACCAGTAAGTTTTGTCTGTGGAAGTAATGCGACCAATGAGGTTACTTCAAAAGTATAAGATTTCACTGCTCCGGCATGCAACTGTGCATATACATCTTCCGAAATCAAGTTCAACATAAGTAAATTCTTCTTAGCTTCAGGTCTTTCTTCCAAATTACACAAATCAAAAGGTTCCAATAAATCCAAACCACTCAATAAAGTAGGGAACATTGGATTATCACTGTCAATAGAAACGACCAATGATTTTATTCCATTTTCTGAAGCCATATCGACTTTAATTGTAGGAACAGTTCCTGTAGTAGTTAGATCATATGTTTCAGGAACACCTGTAACAGACAAAGTACCAGTAGTCGGCTCATTATCACCGCCACCTTCACCCGGAGTATCCGGACCTTCATAAATAATATTGCCTACAGGGATTTCGATTGTTTCACCCACTTCAGTAAATGTCAGATCGACTGTAATGCCGATAGAAATATAAGAATCAGTAGAACCTTCTTCTGTCAACTGGATATTGAAAGAATCTCCTCCTTCCAAATCAGATACACCACCTTCAGCATCAGCCGGTTTCTGGATTGTAGCCTTCAGTTCAACAAAATTTCCTTCTTCTGAAGTTGCCTTGATAGAAGCATTCAAAGCGCTCTGATGTTCCGGAGTCTGGAAATAATACTTTTTACCAATAGAAGTCTTATCGAACGTCTGACTGGCACCGTCTCCATTGTCGATAATCACAGCGTAATCGTCTTTAAAGGCTTCTTCAAACGAGCTGGTCAATGACAATGAAACTTCCACACAAGCCAGCTTACAAGGCAGATCAACACTTGTTGCAACTCCTTTTTTTACAGAAAATGTCTGCTCACCCTTGAAATAGGGACGTTCGGATACAGTTACATTTTCTCCTTCATAATTGTAAGCCGTTACAGAATAGTCACCTTCGCTCAACGGGAGAACAACTTTTCCGCTTTCATTCTTCAGTTCGCTGACCTTACCCTTAGCAACTTCTTCCTGAGTTTCCGTATTTGTTACAACCAAAGTATAATTGTCAACATTGATATCTTCTTCATCAAAATTTCCGGTAGTAGTTCCGCCATCAACAGTTGTACTAGCACGGCTTACAGTAACACCGTTATAAACGGATGACAATCCAAGCTCCAGTGTGCCTGCATTCTCGCCAGCTTCTCCCTTACCCAAAAGTTCATCACGCATTTCGCAAGATGAAAGACTTATTATAAGGCCTAAAAGCCATATTAAACTCTTATATTTTTTCATTTTACTCGTATTTTATTTTAACTTGGAATGTAATCGCCTGGGATATCAACTGTAACATCTTCTTCTGTTACACCATCATCTACAATAATATCCAATCCTAACTTACCCCCCTGAATTTCTGTTTCATCAGGTTTGATAGTCAGGGTATAAGAATAACAAGGTTTCAGATCGACCACCTTTGAAGTTTCGAAGCCATCCACAGATACCGGATCGCCGTTTTTGTCGGTTAACGCGAAAGTTAAAGTAGCCTGTACCCCCTTATCGCCGGTTTTCAAATAAAGCTCCTGACCTGCATCTGCTTTATCCATTTCCCAAGCCTCATCCATATAGCTTGTCTTGATAGAAACTGTACAATCCTGGAAATAATTTTCAAACTTTCCATCGTAAACAACTGTCATCTTTGCATTAGCAGGTTTACATACGATAGATATAGTCTTCTTATCGCCCTGAGATACAGTAAACGTTTCACTACCTTTTACATACAATTTATCGTAGCCCGCAGCTACATCCTCTCCATAGTAAGCAGTCAGTGTGTAAGGAACTCCAAAATCCACACTTTGCTCCAGTTCCAAATCCTCATAAAGTCTATCCGTGTAAACAGGCTCTTCCCCTTTATACAAGGACACCTTATAATTGTTCACGTTCTGATAAGCGCTCTTATCTACTGAACGGCTGTAAGACAGGTCTGTCGACAAATCGACCATGATACTGCCTTGTTCTGAAACACTCTCTTTTCCTTCCTCATTCGAACAACTGCCTAAGGAAGCCAGTAATACCACTGAAGAAAGAATCTTTAAATAGTTTTTCATTTTCATTCAAATAATTATTAATTTTTCAACGTGCAAAGTAACTGAGATTTCACAAATCTGGAAAGGTCTTTTTTTTTTATTTTTGTTCTATTTTTTACTTATTCCGATAAATTCATATTCTAAACCAATGAAAAACCTACTACTTACGTTTTTACACATAGTCTATTCTTCAAAAAAAATAAATATTTTAAAATAGGTTTCTATGTTCAAGATACTTTTTTCTCTATATTTGTAACTATTCAATAACACAAAAAAGAAGCTATATGAAATTCAAAAACCTTTTAATTGGAATTTTTTTACCTTTATTTACTATCTCCTGTATACAGGATGAAGCTCCCAATGTAGAAGCCGCAATAGATAAATGCAGTGGAGCTAATATTCAGTTGATAAATATTAATGACATAAGCCGGGAAATAGACATATTCGTTTTCGATGGTGCTAATCTGACTGCTCAGGAACTAAACTTTACTTTACCTGATGGAGCCACTATCACCCCTGACCAGCCACAGAGCAACGATAACCCACCTTACTACGATTTCAGTACAGTGAAACAGCGTAAATTTACAGTTACTTCCGAGGATGGAAGCAATAAGGCAACTTATACCCTGAATCTCTATATGATGGAACTTCCATTGAAATTTTCATTCGAAAACCTACGGGAAATCAATCCATACCATATATTTTATTTGACAGACATAAGCGGACTCATGCAATGGGCAAGCGGTAACCAAGGATACAGTTTATGCGGAATGGCAAGCAATGCCATGCAATATCCTACAGTACAAGCCGATGGAGGATTCTCTGGAAAATGCGTAAAGCTGGTGACACAGTCTACAGGAAGTTTCAGCATGAACACAATTCCCAAGATGCCAATTGCAGCTGGTAACCTTTTTATCGGATCGTTTGATATAGCATCTGCTATTCTTGCTCCCCGACAAGCTACAAAATTCGGATTTCCATTTACACGAAAACCTATAAAGATGTCGGGCTATTACAAATATAAACCGGGAACCACACTCACGGATCAAAACGGAAATGTAATTCCAGACAAGACGGATACCGGTGATATCTATGCGGTATTATACGAAGCGCCTAACAGTGATTTCTCACTTGATGGTGATCTATTTACTGCAGACAATGAGAAAGCTAAAAATATTGTACTGCTAGCGCGCATAGACAAAATGGAAGCAGCCGACCAATGGACCAGATTTGATCTGGATTTCAAGCTTCAGAACAATAAGACCATCAACGAGGAAAAATTGAAAGCAGGGAAATATAAATTGACCATAGTTTTCTCTTCCAGTATTCAGGGAGGCTATTTCGAAGGAGCCATAGGTAGCGAATTATGCATCGATGAGGTAGAAATAACTTGTGAATAATATTGATCCTACAACCATCTGAACTGATTTATTATGAAAAAGTATATCATCATCTTGGCTGCAATGCTTACAGCCGGAACGAATTTAGTGAAAGCACAATCGAGCGAACACAAAGGATTATTGTGGTCGTCACTGCACGGATTAGACTATGAATTCAAGGCAGGTGTAAATATTGGAGGCACTTCTCCACTCCCTCTTCCCAAGGAAATAAGAGGTCTGGACAGCTATTCTCCCGGGCTTGCTATTACTCTGGAAGGAAATGCAACTAAATGGATTGACGCCAGACAGAAATGGGGAATAAGTCTTGGTATACGCCTTGACAGCAAGAATATGAATACTCGCGCTACGGTAAAAAACTATGGTATGGCTATCTTTAACGATACTGGTGGAAAGGTAGAAGGCCTCTGGACAGGTGGAGTAAAAACGAAAGTAAAAATGTCGTATATCACTGTTCCTCTACTGACTAACTATAAAATAAATGACCGCTGGAAAATCGTAGCCGGACCATATTTCTCGTATATGATAGACGGAGATTTCTCGGGAGATGTTTATGAAGGACATTTACGTACGCCTGATGCTACAGGAAGCCGCATCGACTTTGAAGGAGAAAATTCTGCTGCCTATGATTTTTCTGATAAGCTGCGCCATTTCCAATGGGGAGTTCAAGTGGGAGGAAGCTGGAAAGCGTACAAGCACCTCACCGTACATGCTGACTTGACGTGGGGACTGAATGACATTTTCCAGAAGGATTTCAAAACGATTTCGTTTGCCATGTACCCCATTTACCTGAACTTAGGCTTCGGCTACGAATTCTAATATTAATAATAAGGAGTATAACAATAAAATAGCTCTATCAAATTCCCTTGAGGAAAATGATAGAGCTATTTTTATCATAGGAAGGCCTACTTCAATTATGAAATAGATCCAGACTTATCAAAAACGATAACCGACTGTTATCAAAAATGCAAGGTTCTTATTGTTTTCATCAACCCAGCTGTCCTTTATCATGTTGGTAAATCCATACTGACCTGTCAGGTTCAACAAATATCTATATCCCAGTTCAAAACCTACTCCATACTGCAAACCTACAGCAAAACAGTTCATCATGGCTTCATCGGCTCCATCTATTTTCTTAAACAATTTGGTACCAACTTCAGCACCACCGTCTTCAACAGTCATTTTTCCTCCCAAACCAACGCCTACATACGGACCTGCATTGATTACGAAAGTATTTCCTTCACTGATAGGAAGTTTTACAGCTGCAAGCAAAGGGATATCCAGATAAACAGGGTTAAACTTAGCTTTTACTCCCTCAACAGATTCCTTACAGCCTTTGCTTGTAAAATTCAGACCTGTCTGAAAGGCCCACATATCCGTAATAGCATAGTCCATTCCCACACCTACCGAGTAGCCGATCTTTAAATCTGCTTCACTGTTAGTGATGTTTGCCATAGACATACCAGCATGTACATCGAATTTTGCCTGGGAAAATCCAGCAAGCGTACATAGTCCTAAGACAACGGTTAATAATAATTTTTTCATAGCGTTCATCGTTTTTTAAGGTTCCTGCCCCCTAAGAATCCTAGGTTGTTTTATGGAGTGTAGGGGCATCTCCTTTTACGGTACACTCCTGTTTGTTTTGTGTCTTTAGCAAAGTTATAGAAATCTTTTAGAATAACAAATTTTAAATGAAAGAACTGACGCAATCACAAACCATTTTACATAAAAAAGAACCCATCCATTATCTGAACGGGTTCTGACATGAAAATCTATTTTATAGTTTAACTTTTTTCTTTACAGCCTTCGATTCATTGTGCAGTCGGTCGAGTGCCGTCACAACATAACGGTACTTAGTCTTACCATTCTCATAAGGAAGTTTATAGAACGTATCGTTGGTTATGGCAACAATGTGAGAAGGATCATTCAGGTTCACTTTTTCCTTGTTGTCGAAACGATACACTACATACTGCACAGCCCGATCCATTTCATCCTTCGCTTTCGGAGCTGTCCAGAAAAGAATATAACCGTCGGCTGTCCAGACCGGTTTCATTTTTTTCACTTTGCCTGGAGCTTCGTTATCAATAAAAGGTGAAGTTGGAACCAGCGCCGGATATTTATGATAAACATTAGCCAGCATATTACGGTAATTGCCTTTATTCTCTACTACAGCCGCAGCATACCACTGACAACTACCCTGCACGGTAGGGAACATGCGCTGCAACTTGTACTTGGCAGGCATCTGGTTCTGAGAAGGATTCTTCGGGTCTGCCTTTGTTACTGTGCGTACTACATCCTGTCCAATAAACAGCGGACGTGCTGCCGAATTGCGTGCCCACCAGCGAATCAATTTATCATAATCGGCTGCCGGATGACCAATTTCCCAGTAAATCTGCGGAATGTTATAGTCCACCCAGCCATTGTTTACCCACAACAATACATCGGCATACAAGTCATCGTAGTTCTGGAGTCCGTTTGTATCACTACCGTTCGGATCAGATTTCTTGTTACGGTAGATGCCAAAAGGAGATACGCCAAATTTCACCCATGGCTTGCAACTGCGTACCGTTTCATGTATTTCCTTTATCAATACATTCACATTATCTCTGCGCCAATCTGCCTTATTGGTAAATCCGCGTCCGTAGGCAGCAAAGCTGACATTATCGGGAAAATCTTCTCCCGGAATGGGATAAGGATAGAAGTAGTCGTCCATGTGAATGGCATCAATATCATAACGGGAAACAATATCGCGTACTATTTTGCATATATAGGCTCTCGATTCAGGATAGCCCGGATCGAAATACAACTGTCCGCCGTAGCGTACAAAAAGTTTGGGATATTTGTTGTAAGGATGCATGGGAGACAAGGCAGTTGTACCTTTTGTCTGTGCCCGGTAAGGATTGATCCACGCATGAAGTTCCATTCCGCGTTTATGACATTCTTCCACCATAAACTGGAGAGGATCCCATCCCGGTTGCGGCGCTTTTCCTTGCAGTCCGGTAAGGAAACGGCTCCACGGTTCGTAAGTCGACGCATAAAGAGCATCACATTCGGCACGAACCTGAAATATCACAGCATTGATACCTGCCCCTTTCAAGTTGTCCAACTGACTGATCAGGGTAGCTTTCATCTGCTCTGTCGGCATACCTTGAAACTGCCCGTTCACACATTGTATCCATGCACCGCGAAATTCACGCTTTGGATATAAAGTCTGCGCCTCAACGCTTCCGGCAATCAGCAAAAGCATTGCCAGCCAAACCAATAAAACTTTTGATTTCATATTTTCCATTCAAATTATAATCGAGAGGGCAAAGATAACAAAAAATAATCACCTGCTTTCTTTTTATTAAATCGTTGCAAAAGAATATTGTTACATGAGATAGCATTTTGTTTCGATAACAGAGTAAAGAGCGATGCATTTACCTAATTTTGCCGGTAAAGAATGAAAACTTCTTTAAAATATATCACTATCTTTGCCTATTGAAACTAAACGATTCTAAGCATGTCTGACAGCAAATACATATCTATAAAAGGTGCAAAGGTAAACAACCTGAAGAATATCGATGTTGATATACCTCGCAACAAGCTAGTGGTCATTACCGGATTATCAGGTTCAGGAAAGTCTTCGCTGGCTTTCGATACCTTGTATGCCGAAGGGCAGCGCCGCTATGTGGAGAGTCTTTCCTCGTATGCTCGCCAGTTCTTGGGACGCATGAGCAAACCCGAATGTGATTTCATTAAAGGTATTCCTCCAGCCATCGCTATCGAACAGAAGGTCATCAGCCGAAATCCGCGCTCTACGGTAGGGACTTCGACGGAAATATACGAGTATCTCCGTCTGCTTTTCGCCCGTATCGGCAAGACTTATTCTCCTGTAAGCGGGCAGCTTGTTAAGAAAGACAGCCCGGAGGATATCGTAAACTGCATGCTTTCGTATCCCAAAGGTACACGTTATACGGTACTTACTCCTATCATTCCACGCGAAGGACGCAGCGAGGCCGAACAAATAGACATGGACATGAAACAAGGTTTTACCCGTCTGGAAGTGAACGGTGAAATGGTACGTATGGAAGAATATCAGTACAATCCTGCCGATACCGTATACCTGCTGGTAGACCGCATGAGCTGCGACGATGCGAAAGATGCCATCAGCCGACTGACAGACTCTGCTGAAACAGCAATGTACGAAGGCGACGGAGCCTGCCTGCTGCGCTTCTATCTGCCCGACGGTACAACCAAACTGCATACATTCAGCACGAAGTTTGAGGCAGACGGCATGAAATTCGAAGAGCCGAATGACCAGATGTTCTCATTCAATTCTCCTATCGGTGCATGTCCTACGTGCGAGGGGTTTGGAAAGATTATCGGCATTGATGAACATCTGGTAGTTCCCAACCGCGCCCTGAGCGTTTACGACGGTGCAGTCATGTGCTGGCGAGGTGAAAAGATGAGCGAATGGCTTACCGAATTCCTGCGGGAAGCGCCGGCTCACGATTTTCCGATTTTCGAACCATATTATAATCTGACTCAGGAACAGAAAGATTATCTCTGGCACGGACCACGTGATAAGGTGTGTATTGATTCATTCTTCAAAATGCTGGAAGAGAATCAATATAAAATACAATACCGTGTAATGCTGGCACGCTATCGGGGTAAGACTACTTGTCCCGAATGTCACGGAAGCCGTTTGAAGAAAGAAGCTCTTTATGTCAAGGTGGGAGGACGTACTATCGCAGAACTGGTGGAAATGCCGGTCTATCAGTTGAAGGAGTTTTTCCGTACCTTGAAACTGGATGAGCATGACCAGTTGATAGCTCAGCGCCTGCTGAACGAAATAAACAACCGACTCAGCTTTCTGCTCGACGTAGGATTGGGGTATTTGACTTTGAACCGCCTCAGCAATTCGCTTTCGGGTGGTGAGAGCCAGCGCATCAACCTTGCCACCTCATTAGGTAGTAGTCTGGTAGGTTCTCTTTATATTCTGGATGAACCGAGCATCGGTTTGCATAGCCGCGATACGGACAAACTTATCAAGGTACTTCGCCAGTTACAGCAATTGGGCAATACAGTTGTGGTTGTAGAGCACGATGAAGAAATCATCCGTGCTGCCGATTACATCATCGACATAGGTCCTAAGGCCGGCCGACTGGGTGGAGAAATCGTTTATCAGGGAGATATGAAAGACCTGAAACCCGGAAGCAACAGTTATACGGTAAAATATCTGCTGGGAGAAGAAACAATCGAACGTCCGCAGACTCACCGTTCATGGAATAACTACATAGAGATAAAAGGTGCAAGAGAGAATAATCTGAAAGGAATAGACGTACGTTTTCCGCTCAATGTGATGACGGTTGTAACCGGAGTCAGCGGTTCGGGTAAAAGTACGCTGGTTCGTGATATTTTCTACAAAGCATTGAAACGGGAATACAGCGAAAGCAGTGACCGTCCGGGTGAGTTTGTCTCTCTGGAAGGCGATATTCAGATGGTAAAAGACATAGAGTTTGTCGACCAGAATCCGATAGGAAAGTCATCACGCAGCAATCCTGTAACTTACATCAAAGCTTACGATGAGATAAGAAAACTGTTTGCCGACCAGCCTTTATCCAAACAGATGGGTTATTCGGCCGGATATTTTTCTTTCAATACCGAAGGAGGACGATGTGAAGAATGTAAGGGAGAAGGAACCGTTACCGTTGAGATGCAGTTCATGGCCGACCTGGTACTGGAATGTGAATCGTGTCACGGCAAACGTTTCAAGAGCGATACGTTGGAAGTACGGTACGAAGGGCAGAATATTTACGACATTCTGGAGATGACAGTCAACCAGGCCATCGAGTTTTTCGACAAGCACGGACAAAAAAAGATAGTAAAGAAACTTCAGCCTTTACAAGAGGTAGGACTGGGATATATCAAGTTAGGACAATCCTCTTCCACCCTTTCTGGAGGAGAAAACCAGCGTGTAAAACTAGCTTATTTCCTAAGCATCGAAAAGTCGCAGCCTACTATCTTTGTATTCGATGAACCGACTACCGGACTTCATTTCCACGATATCAAAAAGTTGCTCGAAGCTTTCGATTCGCTGATAGCACGCGGACATACTGTCGTTATCATCGAACATAATATGGATGTCATAAAATGTGCCGACTATGTAATCGATCTCGGCCCGGAAGGAGGAGATATGGGAGGTAATCTGGTGGTTTGTGGCACCCCCGAAGAGGTCGCTCGTTGTGGAGCATCGTATACAGGGCAATATTTAGCCGAAAAGATGCAATAAAAGACTTATTACAGACAAAAAGAAGTACAGAAAAGATTTTTTTTGAACTTTTTTATAAAAACAGCAAACAATTCTTACTTGTTTGCTGTTTTTAGTTTTTAGACTTAACCTAAAACGAGAGATCTTATGAGAAAAAAATTGCTTTTAATCTGTACTTGCCTTTTCGCTTGTATCAGCATAGCGATGGCACAGGTATCAACGGTGACAGGAGTTGTCACTTCAGAAGAAGACAATCTCCCAATTGTAGGAGCTTCGGTTCTCATTAAAGGAACCAACACGGGAACAGTGACTGACATTGATGGAAAATTCACACTTGGCAACATTCCGGCAGATGCCAAGAAGGTAATTATCTCGTTCATCGGTATGCAGACCCGAGAACTGGACATCAAGCCGGTACTGAACGTAACACTGCAATCAGACACAGAGGTGCTGGATGAAGTTGTGGTAACCGGTTACGGCGTAACCAAGAAAAGTACATTCACCGGAGCTGCCAACGTGGCAAGTCCTACTACCCTCGAATCACATACGGATGCCAACTTTATGAAAGCACTGGAAGGAAGCATGCCGGGTGTACAGATGAACAACTCAACCAGCATGCCGGGTGCTGAAGCAAACGTCTACATCCGAGGTGAAAGTTCTGTAAACTCGGGTACACAGCCTCTTTACATCATCGATGGCATGCCGATGAATTCAGATACAGATGCAGAATCAGCCAGTTTGAATCGTGCATTCAACCCGCTGGCAAATATCAATACAGCCGATATAGAAAGTATCACTGTTTTGAAGGATGCCAACGCCACGGCTATCTACGGTTCGCGTGCAGCCAACGGTGTGATCGTCATCACAACTAAAAAGGGACAGGAAGGTGCCATGCACATCGACCTGGACATCAAGCAGGGATTCACAACCATTGCCCCAAACAACTTCTCTTTCTGTAATGCACAGCAGACTGCTGACTTGTATGCACAAGGTTTGGTCAACAGTAACCCAGAGAAGTATACTTACGAATCGGCTATGGCCAAGATCAAATCGGACTATAACTGGGACGGCATCCAGAACTACGACTGGATTGACGCCATCACACGTACCGGATATTATCAGGACTACAACCTCAGCTTCAGCGGTGGAAACGGCAAGACACGCTACTATGCCAGTGTAGGTTACCTGAATCAGGAAGGTGTGGCCATCAACAGCGGTATGAAACGATACTCGGCCCGCCTCAACCTCGAGACATCATACAAATGGTTCAGCTTCGGATTCAATACCTCGTTCGCGCTGGCCGACATGGATGCTTTCTCACAGTCAACCGGAGGTTCTTTCTCGAACCCGTTTGTCAGTGCTACGCTGAAGGCAACCCCTCTTGATCCGTTCTACAACGAAGACGGTAGTTATAACACCAGTATCTCGTACAACCCGCTTGCCGTTTACGACAAGGATGAAGGAGATATCTATAACACCAAAACAACCACCATTAACCTGAACCCGTACTTTGCCATCGACTTTGGAAAAGGTTTTATTCTGAAAACCTCATTAGGTATTAACTCGTACGGCACACGCCAGTACGATTTCTGGAGCTGGTACAACAATCAGGGAGCCAGCGACAACGGACGTGGTATGCAATACAATTCGAATACCACCACCATTACCTGGACCAATACCCTGAACTGGATGCATACTTTCAACGAAAAGCATAACCTGAACATCATGCTTGGACAGGAAGCACAGTGGAAGAATTACTGGAATGAGAAATATGCCGGAATCAACTTCCCGCTGAAAGGATACCGGGAACTGAATATGGCTGGTTCTTCTTACGGCAATCCGTCGTACGTTACCCGTCAGGCACGTCTGGCTTCTTTCTTCATGAATGCAAGCTACGACTATCAGGGCAAGTATTACGGACAGGTAAGTTTCCGTCGTGACGGTTCGTCCGTATTCGGTAGCAACAACCGATGGGGTAACTTCTGGTCCGTAGGCGGCAAATGGCGTATCTCCGAAGAAGAATTTCTGAAAGACAATGACCTCTTGACCAACCTGGCACTGCGTGCAAGCTACGGAACGGTAGGTAATCAGGATATTGACTGGTATGCGGCCCGTGGTTTCTACAGCGCCGGATACAATTATGACAGCACACCGGGTATCGTTCCCGTATCGTTGAATCTTCCCGACCTGGGATGGGAAACCAGCAAAAAGCTGAACATAGGAATCGACCTTACACTTGCCAGAAGATGGAACCTGACCATAGACCTCTACAACGAGGCAACTTCCAACATGCTGTTTGAGCTGCCTATCTCTCAGGTTACCGGTTTGAGTAAAGTATACCAGAACATCGGTTCTATGAGAAACAGAGGTGTTGAAATTGGACTGAACGGTACCATCCTGCAAACCAAGGGATGGACATGGACTGCATTCGCCAACGTTACACTCAACCAAAACCGTGTTACGAAACTTTCTGGAGGAAAACCGATTGAAGGTACCTATACCATCCAACAGGAAGGCTATCCTTTAAGACAATTCTATATGGTAGAATATGCAGGTGTAGACCCAAATACCGGAAATCCGTTATGGTATAAAAATGAAACAGGCGACGAAACCACAACCAACTGGAACGAGTGTGCCAAACGTTACCTCGGTTCGGCCGATCCTAAGGCCTATGGTGGTTTCGGTACACGCGTACAATGGAAGAACTTCGACTTCTCGGCCGACTTCAATTACAGACTGGGAGGAAAAGTTTATGCTTTATCAAACCGTTCTTATCTATCAGCCGGAAGTAAAGGCAACATAACTCCAACCACTTATCTGTACGAACATGCATGGACCGAAAACAACCGTTATACCGATGTTCCGAAGTATATATATGGAAACACTTCCGGAGAAAACAACCATTCTTCACGGTTCCTGTACAGCGGAAACTTCCTGCGCGTAAAGAACCTGCAACTGGGATATACACTGCCTAAACAACTCTTGAAGAAAGCATTGATAGACAACATGCGCATCTATGTATCGGTAGACAACATCTATACATTCAAAGCAAAGGATTTCATCGGTTACGATCCTGAAACATATACAAGCGGATTAATCGCATACCAGTATCCATCTACACGAACATTCCTTGCTGGAATTACCTTGGGATTTTAAAAATAAATATGTTTAACGAATCAAACAAGAACAAAATATGAAGAAGTTTATCACTCGCCTGCTTATCTGTTCGGCCCTGGCCGGAAGCTTTGCCTCCTGCAACAGTTTCTTCGATACGGAATACAACGAAGGAATAGACGTTGACAACGGACTAACAAGCGTAGACAACCTGAAATATGCTCTGAACGGAACTTACTATCAACTGTTCGCATTCTATTTTGCCGGAAACTATTCGCTTACCATCGGTGACATGGCCGGTGACATGGCTTACCTGAACGGCTCTGCCAACCACTGGATGACCATCAACCATTATAGCATAACCCCCGACGACCCCTACTTGAGTGGCATCTGGAAATATGGATACAAGGTAGTAGACAATGCTTCACGTATCATCAAAGCGGGAAAGGAACTGGAAGTAACTACTCCCGATGCCGACAAAGCTGCATTGAAACAATATATGGCAGAAGCCTACGGATTGAGAGGATATGCCATGCTGTCTATGACAAATGTATTTGGTAAACAGATTAAGGTAAACGGAACGACAGACAACAGTGATGCCATCGGTGTAGTGATTGTCGACGAACCGGTCAAAGCCTTTGAGGATGTCAGCCGTTCTACCGTAGGACAGTGCTACAAAGCCATACTGGATGACTTTAGCAATGCTCTTAACTGCTACAAAGAAAGCAAAACCGAAGGAAGAGGTACCAACCAGTATCTGTCTGTAGCAGCCATCGAAGGCCTGCTGGCACGTACTTACTTGTATCTGGAAGACTTCAGCAACGCCGAGAAATATGCATCGAATGCACTCCTGCACTCAGGGAAGAAGGTAGAAGCTTATACTGTAGACGAGTATAAGGAACTGTATACAGGTGGCGACAGCAATTCGGAAAGTATCTTCCGTCTGGCCATCGATGTAAATAACAGCTGGTCTGCCAATTCTTGTGGAAATGTATGGACTACCTACGGAGGTCTGCCCAGCCAGCGCATGCGCAGCCTGATAGCAGACACCGACTGTAGAGGTTCTCTTTATCTTCCTACTGTAAAGAAGGGCTCATATACTCAGTTGCAATACGGTGGTAAGTTCTGGTATGGAGGAGGAAATACGGCATATGCTACCAACTACATCGTCAATGCCCCCGAAATGGAACTGATCATCGCCGAATCGAAACTGCGTGCCGCACAGCCTGATCTGAACGGTGCCAAGGAAGCGCTGCTGACTGTCGCCAAGAGAAATTCGAAGATTACCAGTACCAACGATTTAGGCAATACAAAAGAAGAAGTATTCGCATTCCTGAAGAACGAACGCGCCCGCGAATTGTTCCAGGAAGGTTTCCGCTTCTACGACTTGCGCCGCTGGGGTGAAAAGGCCGATGTATATGCCAACGTCGAAGATCAGGTTTCGTACAAATATACCAACTTCGATATTGCACAGTTCTGTTTCCCTATACCAAATGCTGAAATCAATGCCGGATTTGGTATCACACAGACTCCGGACTGGAACAAGTATCTGCCGAAATAAAGTCACTTACTTAATAACATTGAAAAAGTAACCCTACCCTATAGACCAGACATCGGTTATAGTGTATAAATCATTCTTAAAACTGCTTCGATAAAATCCTGAGACACTGAATATAGTGGAATACAAGGATATCATCTGTCGAAGCGGTTTTTTCTTTTTTATGGGAATTGAAATTATTTTTTCGAAGACACTTCCACCCCCTTATCCTAAATTCTTGTTATCTTTGCTATCAAAGGGTTAGTAACACATTTAATACTATTAAGACATGAACAGAAAACTTAGCACACTCATGGGGTTGGGAATGTTCTTGTTCGCAACTCCGCTCATGGGACAGCAGTTCCCTTATCAAGACCCCAATCTTACTCCTGAACAAAGAGCATCCGATCTACTGGGACGACTTACACTGGAAGAAAAAGCCGCACTCATGCAAAACACTTCACCCGCCATTCCGCGACTGGGTATTAAGGCATACGACTGGTGGAATGAGGCGCTTCACGGCGTAGGACGAGCAGGCATTGCGACTGTATTTCCGCAAACAATCGGTATGGCAGCGTCGTTCGATGACAATCTGGTATATAAAGTCTTTACGGCCGTGTCCGACGAAGCTCGCGCCAAATACACGGAATTCAAGAAATCGGGTAATCTCCAACGGTATCAGGGACTGACTTTCTGGACTCCGAACATCAATATTTTCCGCGATCCCCGCTGGGGAAGAGGTCAGGAAACTTATGGAGAAGACCCTTACCTGACCAGCCGGATGGGAGTAGCCGTTGTCCACGGACTACAGGGACCGTCAAATATGAAATACGATAAGCTGCACGCATGTGCCAAACACTATGCCGTACACTCCGGACCGGAATGGAACCGCCACAGCTTCAATGCCGAAAATATTGCCCCACGCGACTTGTGGGAAACCTACCTGCCGGCATTCAAGGCGCTGGTAGAAGAAGCAAATGTCAAGGAAGTGATGTGCGCCTACAACCGTTTCGAAGGGGAACCTTGCTGCGGAAGCAACCGACTATTGATGCAGATACTGCGCAACGAATGGAACTATAAAGGTATTGTGGTATCCGACTGCGGCGCAATCAGCGATTTCTGGCACAAAGGTGCTCACGAAACTTATCCCGACCAGCAGACAGCCAGTGCGGGAGCCGTACTGAACGGTACCGATCTGGAATGTGGAGACAATTACAAATCACTGCCTCAAGCAGTCAAAAAGGGACTGATAAACGAAGAGCAAATCGACGTTTCCGTCAAACGCTTGTTGAAAGCCCGCTTTGAATTAGGAGAAATGGACGAACATGTATGCTGGGACTCTATCCCCTACTCGGTAGTAGACAGCAAAGAACATAAAGATCTGGCACTGGAGATTGCACGCAAGAGTATCGTTCTGTTGCAAAACCACAATCACGTGTTGCCGCTGAAAAAAGATATGACCATCGCCTTAATCGGACCGAATGCCAACGACTCCATCATGCAATGGGGAAACTACAACGGATTTCCTTCACACACTACAACTTTATACGAGGCTTTGAAACAGCGTATTCCGGCAGACCGGTTGATTTACGATCTGGGGTGTGACCGCACCAACGACAGCAGTCTGGAAAGTGTTTTCGGACAATGCAGCATCGATGGTAAGCCCGGATTCAAATCGACTTACTGGAATAACATCAAAATGGAGGGTAAACCCGCAACTATTACATATACAAATACCCCGTTCCACTTCACTACACTGGGAGCAACCGTTTTTGCAGCCGGTGTAAATATCCAGGATTTTTCGGCACGCTATGAGTCAGCTTTTACTGCACAGCAGACAGAAGATATTGATTTTCATTTCGAAACAGAAGGGGCCATCCGCCTCAGCATAGACGGAAAGGAAGTAGCCAAAGGAGTCTTTCTGAAAAACAACATGAAACTGTATACCCTGAAAGCCGAAAAAGGAAAGACATACAACATTCAAATTGATTTCGTATTCTTCAGCAACGACCGGGCAGCTTTACTGAATTTCGATATGGGACGCCCTGTTCCTGTTAATCTGCAAGCTTCCATCGACAAGGTAAAGCCTGCCGATGTAATCGTGTTCGCAGGAGGTATCTCGCCTTCACTGGAAGGAGAAGAAATGCCTGTCAGTGCAGAAGGCTTCAAAGGCGGCGACCGTACCAGCATCGAACTGCCGGCCATACAGCGCCGTCTGGTCAGCGAACTGAAGAAACTGGGTAAGCCCATTATTTTCGTCAACTATTCCGGTTCGGCTGTCGGACTGGAACCCGAAAGCAAAATCTGTGATGCCATTCTTCAGGCATGGTATCCGGGTCAGGCAGGCGGCACGGCAATAGCCGATGTACTGCTGGGTGAATACAATCCTTCGGGCAAG
>ENA-OOQR01000092-OOQR01000092.1-human-gut-metagenome-genome-assembly--contig:-NODE-92-length-17850-cov-2.919753_pt1 | contig 17850 bp, 20 predicted proteins | sample MGYA00241268_ERZ501175 | MGnify/ENA primary metagenome ERZ501175 (study PRJEB25962, sample SAMEA2042491) | human gut metagenome | biome: human gut; feature: human-associated habitat; material: faeces...
CATCGGTCTTGGATGTAGTCAACCATTCGGCTGACCGCATTTGCCAATATCGGGTCATACTTTGCAATGACGGGTATCAAGTCCTCTTTTCTCATAATGTCTGCTTTGTCTGTAAAGAACTTGGCTTGTGCTTCTTGCCGCTGCGCAAGGCTTCAAGCCGCCTGTTAAACTCTTCCTCGCTGCCTGTTCCCGATGTACCGCCCTGTTCAATCCATCCGATGATTTCATCCTCGAAGAAGTAGAGCTTGTTGCCCCTCTTGTGGTACGGTATGCGCTTCTCGGATGTCATGGCGTAAATGGTGGAAGCGGACTTGCCGAGCAAGGCGGCGACATCATCCAAGGCAAGCAGGCGTTTGCCTTTCTGCTGTGTGGCTTTGCCCAACGCTTCGTCCACCTTGTCCGCAAGCTGCCCCACCTTTTCAATCAGGAGGGAAACAGCCTGCGGCAGTTGTTCAAACGTGATTTTATCCATAAGCTGTAGTCTTTATTTGAGTGTAATCTGTTCGGAAGCCTTGCGCTTCAGGTCGTTCACCACATCGGCATAAACCTGTGTGGTCGCCACGTTGCTGTGCGTAAGCATCTTAGAAATGGTGTAAAGGTCGGTACCAGCGGCGAGTTGCAGGGTTGCGTAGGTATGCCGGAAGCAGTGAAAGGTTATGTGCTTCGTAATGCCTGCCGACTTTATCCAATCTTTGAGATACAAGGGGAGCAAGGCTTGTGTCATTCCCTTGAACACCTGCCCTGTGGAACGCTCGCCACAGAGGGCGAGGGCTTCATCCGATAATGGCAACACAGCTTCCGTCCTTGTCTTTTTGGTGACGATATGCATACACCAGCCACCGTCCGCCGATTTGATGATGTTCTCCCATTGCAGACGGATGATGTCGCTGATGCGCAATCCTGTAAGGCAAGAGAACAGAGCCGCCGACCTTACAACAGGTTTCTCGCAAGGCGTGTCCGCAAGCATCTTCACCTCGTCAAGTGTCAGGAACTCACGCCTTGTGTTGGCTTCCTTGGCGTGTTTCAGCCGTGGGGCGATGTTCTCCTTTATCCGCCTTTCCTCGTAGGCTTGGCGCAGGACACATTTCAGTTTGTTCAGGTTGTTGTTGGCGGTGGATGCCATCATCTTGCTTTTGTTCTGCGTTGTAAGCGAGAGCATATAGGTGAGAAATCCCTGGCAGTATTCCACGGTCAAATCATCAAAAGTGCAGCTACCGCCGCAATACTTTTCAAAGTGCTTGTAGGCTACATTCCAATTCCTGAAATTGTCATCGTCCGCCATTTTGGAGCGGAAGTATTCCAAGAAGCTCTCTTTGCCCCTGTTGCGGTCGAGAAAACCGAACTCCTCGTTGATGATGGCTTCCGTCCTCCTGCACTTGATAAGTTCCGCATTGCGGAGCATGGTCTTGTTGAACTCAGCTTCAAACTTCTCTGTCGGGTTGGCATAGATGTATATACCGAGGTATTCACGCCTTGTCAGCTTGCCCGTTTTCGGGTGCCTGATGGGTGGGTAGAAGTCAAGGTATAGTGACAACTGCCCGTTCTTGATAGGTCGTTTCCTGACCGTCACTTTCGTACAAATGTTTGTCATATCGGTTGTGTATTTAATTGGTTATAAATGGTTATTCTTCCCGTTTGGCTTTCGTGCTTGCGCTTTTCCGCTCCGCTTCCTTACGTGCCGCATCCCAGTCGGCTTTCAGGTAGTAAAGGCGGTTGCCGTGTATGCGCTTTGTCCGTACCCCGTGCGTGAGGGCGAACCTGCGGACTTGGGTCTTGCCCAGCCCGAACAGGCGCATGATGTCGAAGCACGAATACCAATGTTCCGTAAGGTTGTTGCCCAACCGCTCGTCCTCTTCCGCCATCGCCTTGTCCACTTCCGCTTTCGGGAAACATTTGGTGGAGTTGGCTTTGATGCACGGTATTGAGTACCGCATACGGAGGTTGTAAAACCGTCCGTAGGTATAATTGAACTTTTGGCATATCTCCGCCATCGTATAAAGGTCGCCGCCGACACTTTCCCTGTCCGTAAATGTGTCACGAACGGACTGCTTGTAGTTTGCCGCCGGAATGAGCCTCCGTTTGGTCGGGCTGCCCTTTGTTCCTTTCTTCCCCTCTTGTCGGGAAGTGTTGGTTTCTCCTATGTCCTGTCTTTCTTCTTCCATTTTCTTCTTTGTTTTTTTACTCTGCTTTGCGAATAGTGAAACGCTCCGCTTGCAGTAGGTTGTTTCCTTAATCATCAGAAAGAAATCCTCCTTGGTGATTAGCGTGATGTGGTATGTAATCCTGCAAGCCCGTAGCGTACCCTTGTAAATCAGGTTATACACGGTGCGGCTGCTCACTTGCAGTATGTCCGCCACCTCCCCAATGGTGAGGAACGGCTTGTTTGGCATATCCCAACCGAAGTCGGGCTGACCTGTTAATTTGTGTTCATTTTGACGGTCCATCATCGAAGAAATTAAATTGCACATTGTTGAACGCTGTTGCACGCTGCTGAAAGGAAGTCGAACCGTGCGACCCCTCTTGTGAGGTACAACTGTGGTACAAAATTACTCCAATGAGGACTAAACGCCAATAGCCAAAATTCTCGTCTGTTAAAACATATTAGTTGAAAATCAGGTTTTTATAACACTGAATTTTACAAGTGCTTGCTTTTATTTTGTCCTGTTTTTCTCCATGTGGAACGACTTGCCGCTGCCCGAAGGACCCAAACAAAAAAAGTTCGAGTTGTCGGTCAGCTTCTCCTTTCCCTCCTTTCCTGTGATGTCGATGGCTACGGGCACACCTTGGCGGTCGGTATAGTATATCTTCAGCGGGGTGTCCTCATTATGCACGATGCGCTCCTTGTACATCAGACAGGTGGCGGCATCGCCGAGGGTGAGGAATCGGTCGTAGTCGGCATTCATGCCATAGCAGTTGCCGGGGAAAGAGTTGACGAACAGCTCCAACTGGTTGTAGGCCCGCTTGCTGATGTGGATGCCCATGCGCGAGAAGGAGTTTTCGAGATGGTTGGTGCTTTTCTGTATGTGGGTGTCGCCGCTCACTGCCACCACGAGGTTGTAGTGGGTATAGACGAGCTGCTTGCTCTCACGGGCTATCACCTCCTGCACACGCTTGATGTCCTCTACAGCCATCAGGTTGCTGGGGTTGGGCATGGAGGCATGGCGGTTTTTCTTCTTGTCGAGTAGGGCAAGCTCACGCTTCTGGTTGGGCACGAACACCATCTGGTTGAACACCACGCAGTCGGCTCCGGGCACGCTATCGACGATGCTCACGAGATCAACGGGCATACTGGTGTTGTTCACCTCGATATTTGCGTAGGGACGGATGACCGACGGCAAGTTGGCATAATCCACATCCACAAGGCTATACACCTTGCAGCTACGGTCCCCCATGCCGATGGTCTCGTCATCGACCTTGAAGTTGGTCATCGACACCACCTTGTCACGGAAGTTCATGGAGAAGAAACGGTCCACATACTCGCAGGCTTCCGTTTTGCCGAGGAATCGGGACTTCACGCCGGCATCCCTCAGCTGGTCGTGCACCTTGCGTATCTTCACCAAGAAGTCACGCCATTTCTTGTTGTCGAACGACATCAGACGGCTCTTCTTGTTCTCCTGTGTGATGGTGAGGTAGCAGACGCTGTCGGTAAAGGGTCTGCCGTTGAAATAGCGGAAGTAACTCTCGCTCAGGAACTCATGATTTCCACCGTTCTCTTCCTTGAATGCCTTCCTCACAAACACGTCCTGCTTGTGCAGCGCATAGCCTTCGCCCAAGGTCTGGGCAAGGGCGGCGAAGAGGTGGGTGAACTCATAGTAGGCCTCGATGTTGGCGGAATACTTCTGCACAGGGTTCTCCATCTTCAGAACAGCGGAGTATTCGCCCGTCTTGGTATAGAGCACGCCGATGCCATCCACTTCCTCGATGGAGAAGTAGATGTCCTGGAAGATGCGCTTGCGCTTCCCTCCCGTGCCGAATGCCTTGACACTGATGGCCATGCCCACGCAGATGGCTGAGAATATGAGTATGATGTATAGGGTCATTGTTCTTTTTCTTTTTTAATCGCAAAAAGGCGGGCGCACCCTCATGCGTGATGCCCCCACCTCCATTCACTTACAATCATTGATAGCTTTCCACTTGGACATAATGGATTCTCTTTTTTGTTTTACACTTTCTTTGAATAGGCATAGATGAATATGCCGTTGTCACTCTTCTTGCTGTGCAAGCCCTTGCGCTGCTTCATGACGATGAGAACGCCACCGACAGCTACGGCGAGGACTAGCAGCACGAGTCCTGCCACGAAACCGAAGATGCAGTAGCCGAGGATGAAACCCGCAACGGCTCCTCCTGCGGTAGATGTAGCGTCCCTGCAACCCGAAGAACTCCAATGGACGTTGCAGTCCCTTGAAAATGGGATAATCCGGAAAACGCTCTTGCTTTGTATCTGCCATAACTGTCAGTGTTTTAACGTTCTACATACTCACAATCTCACGCTGCGTTTAACCTCCAATGCCGAAGAACAGAGGCAGTGCCTGGGCTGCTGCAATGAGGAAAATACATGCGCCGACGACCATCATGATCTTCTTTTTCACGTCCTGTTCCTCGTTGTTCATGGCGATGTAAACGCTTATGGCTCCGACAATTGCAACGACACCTGCAATGGCATAGCAGAGCTTCACCACGATAGGTACATACTTGGCAATCTCCTCCGTCACTGTGGTAAGCGCGGTCGTTCCTGCCGAGTAGTCGCCGGCTGCGTTCTGTGCCATTGCTGCGGTGGTGCCGACAAGCAACATCAGGGCGAGCGTTTTCATGCGCTGTGAAGAGAAGAATCCCTTCACCTTCTTGTTAATCCTTTCAAACATTCTTTTTACCTTTTAATTTGTTACACTTTGAGTTATCTTATCTCGTATCACCTGTATCTCAAATCTGATAACCGAAGAAAGCGGGGAAGACGATGGTCGCTCCTATGAGGAACAGGCAGGCTCCCACCAGCATCATGATGTTCTTCTTCACTCCTTCTTCGCCCGTATTCATCTTTATATATATCTGCAAGGCGCTGACTATGACCACGATGCCCGCCACTGCATAGCACAGATAAACGATATAGAGCATCATCGTCACGGCATAGTCATGGGCACTCGCAAGTGCGTCCGCTCCCCAGCTGTAGTCCACGTTGCCACACTTAGCACTGGCCAGAGCTGGGGTTAAAGCGGCATATAATGATAGAAATGCACTTCTTGTTTTTGACATCATATCTCATTATTGAGTGATTCCACCTTGACCATGTCACGTCCATTGTGACGAAGACCGCGGGCGATGATGGTGTTGTTCAATTCTTCCGAATACATGGGGTCGGAATAGGTGGTATTCACTTCCTCCATCTTCTTCTCGATTGCGCTTTGTATCTTTTCAAGCACATGAGGCTTGCTCTCTTCCGCAGTGGCGGCTGCCTCCTCTGTAGGCTCTGCAAGCTGCTTCTCCTCGTAGGCTGTCTCATATTGGTTGTCGCCTACGCTGAAACCACCGTCGCTCTCGCTGACCGCTATCGACTCTTCCTCGTCGGTCATGTCACTGACATCAAACGACTCGCCCTGTGACTTCTCGTCCTTGGGCTTTCCGTACAGATCCTGCACGATGATGACCGTATAGTAGATGACATAGATTATGGTCACGACAATGGCGAATATTACAAATGACTTCATATTTTCAAGTTTGATTTTACTATGGTTTGGCTTATTGCCGATGCAAAGGAACTACCTTTTCTTCAATCTTAAACCGAAATGACTTTCCGCGGAGCCAAATCTTAACTCTAATTTTGATTACACTCGCAATCATACTCAAAAATCAAACTCGAAAGGCACAAAAAAAGCCCTTCCGATAGGGAAGAGCTTGTAAAGAGGGTGGATGAAAAAAATGTGGATGGCTATATGGTCAGGTACTTGCCATGGGAGAAGTCCTGATGTTCGTTAGAGAAAACATAGCCCAACTGGTTGGACAAGCATTGGGTGTTGCCTATCCTGGCATCGATGTTGGTGTGCGAATGTCCGTATATCCAATAGTCTATGCCGCTATCGGTGATATAGTCCTCCAACTCTACGGTGAACGCCACGTTTGCCTTGCTGCCTTGAAACTTTGGGTGGAGCATACGGAACGATGGTACATGATGGGTGACAACAATCTTATGGGCTGCTTGCGAATATGCCACTGCATCCTTGATAAAGGTGAGGCAACGTTCATGCTCAGCATTGAATTGGGCATGGGTCATCAGCTCACCTTTATATAATATACGGCGGAAGTCGCTTATCACTTGCTCGGTGAAGTAAGCGTCCTCCAAAGGAATCCTCGACCAAAGGGTGGAGAGGATGATGTCGGTGTCGCCAATCCTCGCAATACCGTTGTAGTGGCTGAATACATTGGGACGTACCTCCAAGAGATAGCCGTCGGGCAGTGTCGCCACATCATAATATTTGTAGAACTCATGGTTGCCCATGCAGCAATGCACCTCCTTGTAGTTCTCCGATGCCCAGTCCCAAAAGGGATGCTTGGAGTAGTTGTCATCGCCGAGATAGCCGATGTCGCCGGCAAGCAGCAGTATGTCGCCCGTCACCTCCAAGGGGTGGGCTTTCAGATACCGCCAATTGTCGGCAAACTCCAGATGCAGGTCGGATGCGTATTGTATCTTCATATTGGTCATGCTTCTATAAACAATTCATCCAGTTGATCTAACAGTCCGGTCACAAATGCCTCGTCTTGACCGAGTGACTTTGACAATGGTTCTGCGAGAGTTGACCAGTCGGCTCTGATGGAGGCGACAAACTCCCTTATACATGCCACTATTGAAGCAGGAGCCTCAATGTTGTCCTCAGTCATTATGACCACATTTTTCAGGATGTCCGAACGGTGCTTCTTGATGTCTTTGGTGTTCACATGCTTGCCGTCCCGCTTGTCTGCCATGAGATTTAGGTAGGCTCTTGCCTTCAGTGCTATCAAGGCAGCGGAATTGGCATGGCGTATGCCATCAGTCAGTTGGCTGTGTGCGATAGTAAAGTGATAGTAATCATCGTCCATGATGATGGCACTAAGACTCGACACATCTTCATCGGTCGGGATAGGTTCTATGACAAATCCCTTTGGCTCTCCAAGCACGTCGGGGTGGCGTGACAGCAGTTCTATCATCTCGGGATAGCCGTCTTTACCATCAAGGAAACGATACATTTCATACCTTGGTGGCTCACCAGCCTCCTGTTTCCTCTTTTCAGGTCGATAGCCAGCCTCCCGCACAAACTGCCAGAAGCGATTGGCGAAAGCCTCGGTCATGTTCTCTACGATGACTATCATGTCGATGTCGTGTGTGGCGCGTGGACGCACCACGGTATTGGTCATGGTGATGTCACAGGCTGCTCCGCCTATCACCACATAGTTTTCTGAGTATTCCGCAAATGCTTCACGGAACTTGACTAATCCTTCCATTTCTGTTCACTGATTATTCGTTCTACTTCTTTTTCTACTCTCGGATCATCATCATCTCTCAACGAAAGGACAAGGGAAAGGCGATCAACCCACTGGCTTTTGTCGCCCATTTTGCTGACAACAGGGTATTTCCATACCTCTATGATATAGTTGCCGTCATAGATGTTGGGATTCTCCATGACATCAGCCGACTTGACGGCACGATATTCCTTGCTTGTCATCATTATCATCTCTTCCCGGTCACGATTAAGCATGGAATAATGTGCCAGGGCATTGATGCCGCATACGGGGTATTCCGCATCCAAGCGTATGTCATCGCAAAAGATGCGGTTCTCCACAGGTGACAGCAAGACGTTCTGAGCCTTGTCCCACAGTTCCTTGCCCTTCAACTCGAAGTGTACCACCTTGCTGCGCTGTCCGTTCTGAATCTTTTGACACAGTCCTACATCTTCAAGACAGGTGACACCCAACGTGACGCTTTCGTAAGAATATGGAAGCAACGGTGCAATATCCCTTGGCGACATTCCTTCAATACTGCCCACCTGTAGGTGATAGAGTAGTATGTATTGCGCCACAGGGGTCAATACTTCGGCAATCTTCCTGTTGCTTGTCTTCTCCAATGCTATGATGCCTGGCAGATGGGCATATTCCTCGGACATGACAAAGAAGACTCCTTTGTCTGCCAGTCTGTGTCGCTCGTAGGTGGGTCCGGGCGCAAGGATAAACACCGCAGGCAGTCCCAGGGCTTCGGTCAACCGCTTGCCCGTGATGGCGCAAGTCCGTGGAGAGGGATTGCCCTTCTTGGGCTCAACGAACAGCAGGGGCGTGCCTTGGTATGTGCCATCATAGAAACGGTATGAGAGTTTCTCGCCAACCGTGATGCCTTTCAGGCTTTCCTTGGCACGAGGTTCCACCTCAAAGCGTCTGCCCAATATCCTTATTTCTTTTTTCAATTCCATTCTGCTACATTTTAATAATGTATTAAAACGATGCAAAAATAAGGATAATAATTGAGAATCAAGCATGTTTGGGCGAAAAAGTGCAGATTTGATATGTAATTTCAATGCATTTGAGCCATTTTTGCATCAAATGATGGTGTTTTCGTCTTTATAATGTCATTCAGATGCCGTTCGTTTCTTCCTCATCAGATAGTCGTTGACATCCTTGTAGTCGGCATATCTGAAGGACTCGTCCGTCACCCTGTACTCGAATACATTGCTGATGCTCTCAACCGTCTTGCGTCCTGCCTGGTCGTTGTCGAGGAAGCAATGGATGTGGGTGTAACGGTCAAGGTAATGCAATGCCTGTTTGAGGTTGGCGACTGAGTTCAGTATCATATAGTCGCAAGGGCTTTCAACGACAAACCATCGGTCTTGCTGTTTAACGAGGGTCATATAAGCAAGGAAGTCCATGAAGCCCTCAAAGACCAGACAACCGTTTTGCCACTCGTTGAACGTATGGGCAAGCAGGGTGATGTCCTTATGCCCGATGCAGCCCTTGAAATAGGGATTGCGCACCTCATGTCCTTCACTCAGATTGCCAAAGGCAATGCCATAGTAATGTTTTTGCTCAACCTTGTAGTGTATCTCCCTGCAATACATCCTGCCAATGGTGATGTCTATCCGTCGGCTACTGAAATAGGACAGCAGAGAATGGTTGCTCAGTGGGAGCAGCTTCACATCGTTCATCTTGGTTGTCGTGTATTCCTTGGCTGCGATAGCGGTCTCGATTGCCTTATCCACAGTGGCAATACTCTTGGACGCAAGGTAGGCAAGGGCATCGGAAACGGATTGTTTGTTATACATACGCTTTACCAGCTCCACAAGGTCACCGCCCTCCTTAATGGCGTAGTCGTACCACAGGTTCTCCTTCTTGCTGACCTTGAACGATGCGGTCTTCTCGTCCCTGAAGGGTGACAGATACCAGTAGGCATTGCCCTTCTTCTTTTTCAGCGTTACATTCTCCTTGTCTAAGAAGTCTATAATGCTCAGTTTCTTCGATTGTTCAATATTCATTGTACTTTCATTTGTTCGGTTTTACTTTGTCCATGGAAACAGTTTACTTTACCCTTTCTCCTATATAGGCACACCCGTAAACTAAACCATTTGCTAAACTACTTTTCCGCTTCCCAATTCAGCCTCCGATTTCGGTTTACTTTGGCCTTATTTCTTATATATAGGTACGGACGTAAACTAAACTGGTTTCTGAACTGTTTTTATTCCTCTTCATGGAACAGGTCAATCTCGGCAGGTGTATATCCGAAATAGTAATGATTATCCCGCTTCACTATGAGCTTTTGCTCGTTAATCAGGTATTTCAGCATTTTGATGATGACGCTTCTGCCACGCTTAAAGCCAATGTCTGCATAGGCTTGCGTTAATTCCTCCACCATGCGATCGAATCCTTTGATAGGTTTCTCCTTGAATGCAGCCGTCAGCGCCTCGTTATGCTGTTCGGATGTCAAGTCTTGGTAAGTAAACCTTGACGGTTGCTTGTCACCTTCTTCCTTCTCCGGCGTGTGCTCGACAATCTCTGGCAACCCTTCCTCATTGACTGTAAAGGCAAACGGCTTGAACTCCTTCTCACGGATGTGCATCGCCTTCACCTCGCTGATGTCGGGATTGGTGGTGCTCTTGGTGATGACAAGCACCGTCTCTGCCTTGTTGTTCATCTCCGTACCGATATGCCCGCGCACGTTATTGTCGCCCTTGTTCTGATGCAATACGCAATGGATGTGCAGGTCATACTTTGATGACCATTCCATCATCTTGTTGATGACCTCGACCGATTCTCCCGCATTGTTGATGTCGAGAAGCAGGTCTCTGATTCCGTCGATGATGACCAGTCCATAGCTTTGGTCTTGGGCAAGCGCATAGTCTATGACCTCTATCCTGACGGAGGGCGTGTACTCTCTCAGACAGATAAAGTCAAGGTTCTCGTTGTCGATGCTTGTAGGTAGACCAGCGAGCTTCAGGATGCGCTCCAGCACATTATGGCAGTGATAGCGGCTCTGCTCCGTATCTACATACAGTATCTTGCGTTTCCCCTCTGGCAGACTGGCGCGATAGTTCAGTACCTTGCCGTTGGCGAGGGAAGCGGCTACCAAGGCAGACACGTTGAAGGTCTTTTTCGCCTTTGCCTTACCAGTAGAAGCACTGAAGTTGCCCAATGTGGCTATGCTGGAATTATCAACCCATATAATCTGAGGAGGTGTTTTATAAGTATCTGTTGCCTTTATCAACGATTCGCTCAATATGCGATTGAGACGCTGTACTCCTTCCTCTTTTGAGTTAGGCTGTACATGTTTGTTATTTTCTTCCATTTTCATTCTTCGGATTATCAATTTCTATTTTCGTTACCATTCCAATGACCTCTTGTTTGTTTTGGAGCAGCCACTTGTCGATTTCTTCTCTATTAAAATACAGCATTTTTCCCCTTGGCTTATAGTGTGGAACTTCTTTTGCGGCTGTAAGTTTGTATAGCAGGCTTTCAGAAACACCAATATACTTACATGCTTCGTCAAACCCCAAGACGGTTTTGGTCTGCTTGACCATCTTCTCCAATTCCTCGATTCGCTCTATTAGTTTGTCAATAGGTCCCAAAGCCTCCAAACTGTCTTCTATTGCGACAATTCGCTCATAGAGTCTAAAATGTCTTTCATTCATGTGTCACGTACCTTAATTAAATTGTTTACAGACAGTAGCACGGTTATATTAGCCGTCTATTCTTTCTTTGTGTAGATAGTACATATTCCTCTGCTTCTCTTTGAATCTCGTTCTTCGATTTGCCCTTGGTTCCTTGAAGCCATTCATCTATCTCAGATTTGAGGAACATGATGCGTTTGCCTCTCTTGTGAAACGGTATTTCCCGATTGCTTGTCCAGCAATATATGGTATGCTCTACCGGATGTGTTGGGAGATAAGCACATAATTCAGCAACCGTAAACCATGTTTCTTCTTTTTCTGATTGAACAAGTTCATATATACCATCAATCTTGTCTTCTAATGATGACAGCTTTTTCAGTACCCCCGTTATAGCGTTGGGAATATCTTCAAATCTTATACTATTTTCTTCCATGCTAATTATTTTTTATGATTTTTGATGCAAAGTTATGGGGAGACTGTCACTAAATAGAAAAAGTAACGTGATAGTAAGGCAGTATCAACCAAACTATCACGTTTTTACTTTCATTTAGCAGAATTATTGTGATTTATTCCTCTCTTAATATCTGTTCGATGGATTTGCAGATGGCATATTGACTTGCTGTCATGGAAACGTTTCTTCTTATCCTTGAAAGAGAAGAGGAAAGACAACTTGAAGTTATGAATTTCTCTGTTCCATCCTTTTTGATACTGGTTAAGAAGCGACCTTCTCCCATGACATATTGCCAATTATTGTTTATCAAATGGTATTGAGCCATAGCGTCAAACAGTACGGCTACATTACGTACATTCTTTACACGGATAGATGCGTCCAAGTCGCACTTGAATAGGCGACACAACTCGCTACGCACATCACTGTTGTCGGCAAAATCAAATATGTCGTGACTTTGGACAAGTTCTACCAACAAATCCATCTGTCTGTCTGACAATTGGCATCCCAAAGTGAGGATGGACGATTTCTTTCGGGTAAGGATTGGCAGACCAGTACCCACATGTTGAAGAAACAACTCAATAAGTTCCTGCTTGGAATAATCTTCTTTTTTCTTGATTATTGACACACACTTAGAGTCTCTAAACAAAGTACCAATAATGCCAATTGCCATCTGTCGCGAGTTCTTACAACGTGCACAATCACAGTCAATATATTGGTGACTGCGCTCAAATAGTTCTATGAAGTACTCTGTCTTCATATGATTCTTTTCAGCTTGAAGATACCAACTTCTTGCGATCTCAAACAACTCATACAGTTCTCTGTAGAAGTCTTCTGTACACTCCACATGTTTGTGGACACGCTTGCTCTCTTCAAAAAGAGAGAAGCCAAAAAAGGCTGTCTTTTTTCATTTTTATCTGTTTATTGTTATAAATGTTTGGTTTCCACGAAAGGTTAAAGTGCCAAAACAATAGCATCATTACATAGAATGTTGAAAATGAAAGGCACTAAAAACCACCTGTACAATAAAGGACTTATTGATACAAGTGGTCTTCTATACTAAGTGCTTACAAATGATAATCACTATTCATCTATGTCCAACTTAAAAGCTTCTGTAGCTTCATCTTTCTTCTTGTCAATTACTTTTGCGTAGATTTGCGTGGTTTTTACATTGGTATGCCCTAACATTTTGCTTACGGTATATATGTCTGTACCGTTAGCCAATTGTAACGTTGCATAGGTGTGGCGGAAGCAATGAAAGGTGATGTGCTTGGTAATCCCTGATGCTTTTACCCACCGTTCCAAAGGCCTAGATATCCATGAAGGGTCAGGCAGTCCGGCAAACACCAACAGTTCTCCGTCTTTCTTGCGCTCACCGCAAAGCTTGTATGCCTGTGGCGATATAGGCATGTATTCAACGCCCTTAGTCTTCTGCTGAGTGAAATTGAGACGGTACCCACCATTGTATTCTTCAACCTCTGACCATTTAAGCTTTTGAATATCGCTATGTCGCATTCCTGTCAGTGCAGAGAACAAGGCTGCCCGTTTTAGTATATCATCACACGGAGTCTTTGCCAATATATTAAGTTCTTCCAGTGACAGATACTCTCTTCGAGCACTCTGAAACATGATATTTTTAGCCTTGGCAGCAATATCACAATTCAGATAGCCATCCACGAAAGCTTGTTTGAGTGCCGCCTTGAAGATAGAGAAGTACGTCGATGCCGTATTCCTTGAAATAGTTCCTTTCTTAGAACCACCCTGCGGTGCCTTTATCAAGAAGGAACGGAATGCCTCAATATACTTCATGTCAATCTGCGAGAACTGTATGTAGTCACACTTGGCAAACATTGACAACAGTGTGTGCAATCTGCGCCAGTTGACAACTATCGATTCTGACGCAGTTTCCTCTCTTTCTTTGATTAACTTCTCAATATACTCCAGAACATTGCATTTTGAGCGTTCGCTTTGTTCTGCCATTTCCATTTGCTGGTCAGTAAAGAGAGCCATGTTGTCGTACTCTTTTTGACGCAGGACTCGAACGCCATCCGCATAAAGGCAAGTTTCCATATCTTGCTTGGATTTACACTGAATAACGCCATTGTCATCTCGCTTGGGCTTGTACTTTATTCTACCAGCAACGGCTCGCTCGCTTCGTCGTTTATCCCATATAGGGGTAGTAATAGACCTCCTGAGATATTCACGCACTCGTTTGGGTTTGTCATTTCCCGTCTCATAAACAGGATAAGCTTCAAGATAGATGAACCACTCATCTCTCCACTCACTTTTCTTTAATTTGACGGAGACTTTAGTATAATCTAATCTTTTCATAATGGTTTTATATCTTTATAAAGTTTGTCTATTGATTCCTTGTGAGCATACACATAATTACCGATTTGCCGGGTCGGTATTGAGTATTTTCGTATATGAGCATACACGGTGCTGTCATCCAGATGAAATTTCTTGGAAATCTCACCTATTGTATAGCAATCCTCTGGTTCCATGCGGTACATGGTAACTGGTTTCCTTGGCTTGGTGTCAAGCGGAGACTGTCTTAACGGAAACAGATTCATTAGTTCTCCTTTGCATACAAGTCGTATTCCTTTCTCTGGCTCAATGAAGGAAATCTTTTTCATGTAGATGAGCCTATAAATGGTTGAGCGGCTTGCACCAAACATAGCATACGCTTCCGTTATGCTGATATACTCTTTAGACTTGGGCATATTGCTTACAATCTTGTCCAGTTCAAGTTGGCGTTTTTCTTCATCATGCTTACGCTTCCACGCCACCTTGGAGCATTTGGGTGAACAATACCAGGACTCCAAAGTCCTTGCGAAGAACTCTTCTCCGCACACAGGACATTTCCGTACTATCTTATACTTTGCTACTGCCATAATTCATTCATTTTGTAGTTCTTAATATCTATTCTTCTCATCATATCTACTTTTTCTTACAGGTACAAATAAGGTACAGATGTTTATAATAATAACGCAAAGATAGCAATATTATTGTGTACGGCCAAAAACAAGAAAAGCGTGTAACTCATTGAGCTACACGCTTTCCATTTGATATTGTATTCTTATTTCTCTATGTGCTTATTTCACTTCCTCAAAGTCAGCGTCCTGAACATTGTCATCAGCCTTGCTGTTGTCCTGAGCCTGCTGGCCGCCTGCGTTAGCGCCGTTGAAGCCCTGGCCTGCATTAGGCTGTGCACCGCCTGCGTTCTGATACATCTGAGCGCTGGCTGCCTGCATAACGGTGTTGAGGCCGTTGATGGCGTTGTCTATGGCTGTGATGTCGCCGCTCTTGTGAGCATCCTTCAGCTGGTTGAGTGCGTTCTCTATGTTACCCTTCTGGTCAGCCGGAATCTTGTCACCGTTATCCTTCAGGAAGTTCTCGGTGGTGAAGATCATTGAGTCAGCCTGGTTCATCTTGTCAATGCGCTCACGCTCTTTCTTATCGTTTTCAGCGTTCTGCTCAGCCTCAGCCTTCATACGGTCAATTTCCTCTTTGCTCAGACCTGATGAAGCCTCGATACGGATGGCCTGCTCTTTGCCTGTAGCTTTATCCTTTGCAGAGACCTTCAGGATACCGTTGGCATCGATATCGAATGTAACCTCAATCTGAGGAACACCACGACGTGCCGGAGCAATGCCTGTAAGGTTAAACTGACCTATACTCTTGTTCTGTGCTGCCATTGGGCGCTCACCCTGCAGAACGTGTATTGTAACCTCGGTCTGGTTGTCTGCTGCTGTTGAGAACACTTCGCTCTTCTTGCAAGGTATTGTGGTGTTGGCGTCGATAAGTTTTGTCATTACGCCACCCATTGTCTCAATACCCAGTGTAAGAGGTGTTACGTCGAGGAGCACGATGTCGCCTACGCCGCCTTCCTTGTTCAAGATAGCACCCTGGATTGATGCACCTACTGCTACTACCTCATCAGGGTTAACACCCTTTGAAGGCTCTTTGCCGAAGTAGTTCTTAACCAACTCCTGTACGGCAGGTATACGGCTTGAACCACCTACGAGGATAACCTCGTCAATGTCGGCTGTAGTAAGTTTGGCGTCTCTTATAGCGTTCTGGCAAGGAACGAGGCAAGCCTGGATCAGAGAGTGAGCCAGCTGCTCGAACTGAGCACGTGTAAGAGTCTTAACCAAGTGCTTTGGCACACCGCCTTCGGCTGTGATGTAAGGCAGGTTGATCTCTGTAGATGTAGAGCTTGACAGCTCAATCTTAGCTTTCTCGGCAGCCTCTTTCAGACGCTGCATAGCCATCGGGTCTTTAGAAAGGTCGATGCCTTCAGCAGCCTTGAAGTCGTTAACGAGCCAGTCGATAATAACCTGGTCGAAGTCATCACCACCCAGGTGAGTATCACCATTGGTAGAGAGCACCTCGAACACACCACCACCAAACTCAAGGATGGAGATATCGAATGTACCACCACCGAGGTCGAACACGGCGATCTTCATATCCTTATTGGCCTTGTCCACACCATAAGCGAGAGCGGCAGCAGTAGGCTCATTGACGATACGACGAACATTGAGACCTGCAATCTGACCAGCCTCCTTGGTTGCCTGACGCTGAGAGTCAGAGAAATAGGCAGGTACAGTGATCACGGCGTCGGTCACTTCCTGACCGATGTAATCCTCGGCAGTCTTCTTCATCTTCTGCAGAATCATTGCAGAGATCTCCTGCGGAGTATAAGGATGTGCAGCACCCTCAATCTGTACCTTGGGATAACCGTTATCGTTGATCACGGCGTAAGGTACACGCTCTGCCTCCTTGCGGCTCTGCTCATAGGTCTCACCCATGAAACGCTTGATGGAGTATACGGTGTTCTTCGGGTTGGTAATGGCCTGACGCTTGGCAGGATCACCGATCTTACGCTCACCGTCCTTTACGAAGCCCACCACTGAAGGAGTGGTACGCTTGCCTTCGCTGTTAGCGATAACTACCGGCTCGTTGCCCTCGAATACGGCAACACAGCTGTTTGTGGTTCCTAAGTCGATTCCAATAATCTTTCCCATAGTTGTATATCTTTTATTTTATTTGTTATCTGTTGTTCTTGGATGTCGATACCCGTCGGTGGGCATCGTCGTCCGCACTATCTATAACAAAGGGCGTGCCAAAAGCATTTTCACGGACAATACTTCTGCCATTGTGGCAGACTCCGCCATTTATTCCACTGTCGTCTTCTGACTTTTCGTCCTACGGCTGTCGCTTTGATCCGTCATACCCCTAACCTCTATATCTTTATAGACAACTTAAAGAATAAGATGGTCGATTGTAAAATCACGGCAAGGCCACTCCACAAGGCCAGGATATGCCAGGCCACAAGGCATCTCTATAATATATAATAAGGTATAGCAGCTATTGTACCTTCTAGGATATTGAATCCAAACATCCAAGTGAAAACAGATCTTAAGGATCTGTCTGTTACTCCTGTCGTCCATGGTATATTTCGATCCCATATTCATTCCTCCCTCGAAACCACAGATTCTATTCTGTCTATTACAATACGTTGACATTTCTATCGTTTAATAACGATATTTTGTTTTTTACACGACTATCTTAAGATTTTATTGTAAATTTGCCTTTGATTTTTCCACTGCCGCCCAAACGGCTCAAAATATGAGATTTCAATTAAAGCATAGAAAGCAATGTCAACATTAACTATTGCAATTATCATCATGTTTTGCATGGGCTACCTTTTCATCGCCCTCGAAAGCGTGACGAAGATCAACAAGGCGGCCATTGCCTTGTTCATGTTTGTGATCTGCTGGACACTGTTCATGATCGATCCAGCCAGTTACATCCCCGGCCTCAGCGGCATGGCACTGACCAATGAGGTGAGCAGTGCCATAGAGAAGCACCTCGGCTCAACGTCGACGACACTCTTCTTCCTTATGGGTGCCATGACGATTGTGGAAATCGTCGACCAAAACGGCGGTTTCAATTGGGTGCGCAACGTGATGAAGACCAAGAGTAAGCGTGCCCTACTATGGCGCATCGCCTTCATCACCTTTATCCTCTCAGCCATCCTCGACAACCTGACCACCTCCATTGTGATGATCATGATCCTGCGCAAACTGGTACACGACCATAAGGACCGCATCATCTATGCCTCACTCGTGATCATCGCCGCCAACTCCGGAGGATCCTTCTCGCCCATCGGCGACGTGACGACCATCATGCTCTGGAACAAAGGCTGCATCACTGCTGCCGGAGTGCTGAGCGAGATCACGATCCCCTCGCTTATCTCCATGGCCATTCCTGCCGCCATCCTGC
>ENA-OOQR01000113-OOQR01000113.1-human-gut-metagenome-genome-assembly--contig:-NODE-113-length-15771-cov-2.930453_pt1 | contig 15771 bp, 7 predicted proteins | sample MGYA00241268_ERZ501175 | MGnify/ENA primary metagenome ERZ501175 (study PRJEB25962, sample SAMEA2042491) | human gut metagenome | biome: human gut; feature: human-associated habitat; material: faeces...
GCAACGTGGCCAAGGCCGACACGGCCAAGCGCCCCAAGGTGGCCATGCCCGAAGTGATAATAGAGGAAGACTCTATACCCGACTCGCTGCTGCATCCGCGCTGGAAAATTCAGCGCACGGTGCCAATAACGCAAGACGACCTTGATAAAGGAATGGCCGACTTGTCGCTGCCTGACAACATATCGCAGGACGTTGTATATAACGACACGCTGAACAGCTATTTCATAGGCTCAAAGATGGGCGACGGATATCTGTCTACCCCTATAGCCATGACGCCCGAAGAATACAGGGCGTGGAGCGAGAAAAAAGAGTTTGACCGCTTTTTCCGTTCAAAGAACGACGAGATTGTGAAGGAGCAGGGCAAGGAGAAATTCTCGTTCACCGACATGCACTTCGACCTCGGACCGGCAGAAAAGATATTCGGCCCGGGCGGTGTGAGAATAAAGACTCAGGGAACGGCCGAACTGAAGTTTGGAGCAACGCTGAAGAACATTGACAACCCGTCGCTGCCAATCAGAAACCGAAAGACCACGACGATGGACTTCGACGAGAAGATAAACCTGAGCGTTAATGGTAAGGTGGGCGACAAGGTGAACATGAACCTCAACTACAACACCGACGCTACGTTCGACTTCGACTCGCAGAACATGAAACTGAAGTATGAGGGCAAGGAAGACGAGATAATAAAGCTCGTTGAGGGCGGTAATGTTTCGTTCCCCAGCAACTCGTCGCTCGTAAAGGGAGCAAGCTCACTCTTCGGTATACGCACCGACCTGCAGTTTGGCAAGCTGTCGCTGCAGACCGTCATCTCGCAGAAAAAATCGTCGTCGAAGAGCGTGTCGTCGCAGGGCGGCGTGCAGCTTACTCCGTTTGAGTTTGACGCTTCTGACTATGAGGAGAACCGCCACTTCTTCCTTTCGCAGTATTTCCGCGACAAATACGACGCCGCGATGCAGAAGTTGCCCAACATAACCACAGGTATAACCATCAACCGCGTGGAGATTTGGGTTACCAACAAGACAGGAACAACTACAAACTCGCGCGACATCGTGGCTCTTACCGACTTAGGCGAGAACACCAAGGTGAGCAACTCTATGTGGGGAGTTACAGGACAGCCCGTGCCAGGCAACAATGCCAACAGCGAATATTCGTCGATGGTGAACAGCTATGCCGCGGCGCGCAATATCGACCAGACATCATCGGTGCTCGACGCCATACCGGGATTTGTCGGCGGCGTTGACTATGAGAAGCTTGAAAGCGCACGACTGCTCAATAGTTCTGAATACACCGTAAACACATCTCTCGGTTATGTCTCGCTGAAAACGACGCTACAGACCGACCAGGTGCTGGCAGTTGCCTATGAATATACTTACGGCGGAGTTACTTATCAGGTGGGAGAGTTTGCGTCAGATATACAGGACGTAAATCAGGCTCTCTTTGTAAAGTCATTAAAGAACACCAGCAACAACCCGCAGCAGGGCAACTGGGACCTGATGATGAAGAACGTGTATTATCTTGCCTCTTCGGTTGAGAAAGACAAGTTCCGCCTTGACGTTAAGTATCAGAGTGACACCACAGGCGTTTATCTGTCTTACATCCCCGAGCAGCAGGTTAAGGATCAGACCATCATAAAGCTTCTCGGTGCCGACCGCCTTGACAATAACAACAAGACCAACAGCAACGGATATTTCGACTATGTTGAAGGCTACACCATAAGCAACGGCCGCGTGTTCTTCCCCGAGGCAGAGCCTTTTGGCCAATATATGTATAACGCCTTGACGGCTAAGGGCGTAGCCCCAGACATTGCTCAGAAATATAGCTTCACCGAGCTTTATGATTCTACCAAGACCATAGCAAAGCAGATAGCCGAGAAGGATAAGTATCAGCTCGTTGGACAGTTCCGCGGAACATTGGCCAACGTTATATCGCTCGGTGCATACAACGTGCCGCAAGGTTCTGTCGTGGTTACGGCAGGAGGCGTTACGCTTACCGAAGGTTCAGACTATACCGTTGACTATTCGGCAGGTGAGGTTACCATCCTCAATCAGAGTTTGATTGATGCCGGAACGTCAATCAACGTATCACTTGAAAGCAACACCGACTATGCCCAGGAGCGCAAAACCATGCTCGGACTCAACTGGCAATATGACTTTTCAAAGGATTTTCAGATAAGCGGTACTATTCAGCACCTGTCGGAACAGGCGCTTACTACTAAGGTTACAATGGGCTCCGAGCCGCTCAACAACACATTGTGGGGCGTAAACATCAACTGGAAGAAGGAGAGCCAGTGGCTCACCAACATGCTCGACAAGTTGCCTTTCCTCCATTGTACACAGCCTTCTGTCATATCATTCACGGGAGAGTTTGCACAGCTCATTGCCGGACAGGCAAGCGGAGTGCAGGACAACGCGTCGTATATCGACGACTTCGAGAACACCAAAAGCACTATAGACGTGTCGACGCCTACGTCGTGGATAATATCGAGCGTGCCGTCGATGTTCCCGGAGCAGTCGGACAAGACCACTCTTGCGAGCGGATACAACCGCGCTCTGTTGGCCTGGTATAACATCGACCCGCTGTTCACGCGCCGCAGTTCGTCGCTTACTCCTGCCCACATTAAGGGCGACCTCGAGCAGCTCAGCAACTATTATGTGCGTGAGGTTTATGTAAAGGAGCTTTTCCCTGACCGCGACAACAACAGCTACAGCGGTGCAACGGCAACATTGCCTATACTTAACCTTGCGTATTATCCCTCTGAAAGAGGTCCTTACAACTTTAATCCTAACCTTAATTATGACGGTACGCTTCAGAATCCTCAGCAGCACTGGGGCGGAATGATGCGTAAGCTCGACACAAGCGACTTCGAGACAGCCAACATCGAGTATATAGAGTTCTGGCTGCTCGACCCGTTTATCTATTCTAACGAGCAGAGCGACGCCAACGAGTATGGTGGCGACTTCTACATAAATCTTGGAGAAGTGAGCGAGGACATACTGCGCGACGGTAAGAAATTCTATGAGAGCGGAATGCCAGTTGACGGTTCAAGCAGTTTCACCACAACACAGTGGGGTAAGATACCTACCCAGGCAACTGTAACTTATGCCTTTGCCACAACAAGCGGATCAAGAGCATTGCAGGATGTTGGATTCAACGGACTTACCGATGCAGAGGAAAAAGAGTTCGGTCCGTATCAGGAATTTCTTACGGCAATACAGGGCAAGGTGTCGGCAGCGCAGCTCGACTCAATCATGAACGACCCTGCCAACGACGACTATCACTATTTCCGCGGATCAGACTTCGACCGTATTCAGGCTTCAATTCTTCAGCGTTACAAGAGAATAAACAATCCTCAGGGCAACTCTCCCGACAGCGAGAACCGCAGCGAGAGCTACGACACGTCTTACAAGACAACGCCTGATGTTGAGGATATCAACCAGGACTATACGCTGAACGAGTATGAAAAGTATTATCAGTATAAGATAAGTATCCGCCCGGAAGACCTTGTGGTGGGACGAAACTTTATTGTTGACAAGCGTGAAACGGCACCGGCGTTGCGCAATAACACAACGGGACACGCAACGTGGTATCAGTTCAGAATTCCATTGAATGAGTATGAGGAGCGTGTTGGTTCTATTAACGACTTCACGTCTATCCGCTTTATGCGCATGTTCCTCACCAACTTCAAGAAGCCAATTGTGCTGCGTTTCGCCACATTCGACCTGGTAAGAGGTGAATGGCGTGTATACGACCAGTCGCTTAACACCGGCGCGCATGAGACAGGAACAATGTCGGCAAGTGCTGTCAGCATAGAAGAGAACAGCAGTAAGGTGCCTGTCAACTATGTATTGCCTCCGGGAATACAGCGCGGACAGGACCCGACACAGCCGCAGCTTACAGAGGACAATGAGCAGGCTCTTAGCATTGTTGTGGAGAATATGTCGACTAACGAGTCGAAGGCCGTGTATAAGAACTCTACGCTGGACATCCGTCAGTATAAGCGTCTGCAGATGTTTGCCCACGCCAATGCCTTTGAGCAGAACACAACTAACCTTACTGACAATCAGCTGGCTGTGTTTGTGCGTCTGGGAAGCGACTATAAGAACAACTATTATGAGTATGAAATCCCTCTGAAGCTTACCGCTCCGGGTGAATATAACCGCTATAACCTTGCTGACTGTAAGCTTGTATGGCCTGAGGAGAATATGCTCGACATACCTCTGAGTGTGTTTACTTCACTCAAGAAAGAGCGCAACAAGGCCCGCGGACTCGGTCTTGCATCATATAATTCTGTATATTCGGCCTACGATAGTGACAATCCAAATAATAAGGTGAGCATTATGGGTAACCCGAGTCTTGGCGAAGTAAAGGTAATGATGATTGGTGTGCGCAACCTTTCAGGCGAGATGAAGTCGGGAGAGGTGTGGGTCAACGAGCTTCGACTGAAGGAGTATAACAACGAAGGCGGATGGGCTGCACAGGGTGCGCTCAACGTTCAGCTGTCTGATGTTGGAACGATAAATGCCACAGGAAAGATGGTTACCAGCGGTTTCGGCGGACTTGAGGACGGCGTGGCCGAGCGCTCACAGGACGATTATAAGACTTACAGCTTCACTGCAAACGTGGAATTGGGCAAGTTCTTCCCCGACAAAGCCAAGGTTACGGCTCCGCTTTATTACTCGATAACGCAGGAAGAAACGCGTCCGAAGTATAATCCGCTTGACACCGATATGCTTCTTGACGATGCTCTCGATGCTACTGCCAACAAGCAGGAGCGCGACTCTATTGAGAGCATTGCCGTAACAAAGACCACAAACACCAACTTCTCTTTGTCGAACGTGCGTGTCGGAATACAGACCAAGCGTCACCCTATGCCATACGACCCGGCTAACTTCTCGTTCTCTTACAGCCACAGTCACCGCCATACCAGCGGCGAGACAACCGTTTATGAGAATGAAGACAACTGGCGAGGAGCCATCAACTACAGCTACACTCCTGTCTATAAGACCTTCGAGCCGTTCAAGAAGATGATTAAGAGCAAGAGTAAGTGGTATGACATTGTAAAGAATTTCGGACTTAACTGGCTGCCGCAGAATATAACGTTCGACACGGAAATGCTGCGAAACTATTATGAACTTCAGGAGCGCGACATGGAAAGCACTGAGGGCAACCAGCTGCCGCTGACGTTCAGTGAGCAGTTCTTGTGGAACCGTGAGTTCTCTATACGCTGGGACCTTACAAAGAATCTCCACATGAACTTCAACAGTGCAACTCATGCCGAGATTGAAGAGCCTTACACTCCGATAAACAAAGACCTCTATCCCGACCAGTATTCGGCATGGAAAGACTCTGTGTGGACGAGCATAAAGGACTTCGGACGTCCGCTTGACTATAACCAGACGTTCAACATGTCGTATCAGTTGCCGCTTAACCTTATTCCTATATTCGACTGGGTTAATTCTGATGCTAACTATAACGCTACTTACAACTGGACGCGCGGAACTGATCTTGAGGACGGAACGTCGCTTGGTAATGAGATTTCTACCAACAGAACGTTTAACCTTAACGGAACGTTCAATCTTGAGCGCCTCTACAATCATGTGCCGTTCTTGAAAAAGGCGAACGAGCGCTTCAACAAAACTAACAGGACGCAGCGTAAGTCGCCTCTTAAGATTGGCAACAATCTGAAGAATGCGAGGAATCAGGCCAACAACAGAACATCTAAGGCTAAAGGCAAGGACGGCAAGGATGCCGAGGATGAAAAGAAGGCCTTGCCAAAGAACAAGCGCAGTTTTGAAAAGGAGATTGTGCTGAAGCCTGACACTACTCTGATTGTTTCGCACGGCAAGAACAGCAAGAGGCTAATTGTGTCGGCAAAGACAAAAGACGGCAAGGCGTTTAAACTGAAATATAAGAAGGTTGACAACAACCGCATAAAGATAACATCTAAGGTTGACAGCACTACAACTCTGAAGATAACTGTTACGCCTAAGGCTCCTCTTGATGAGAACGCCTGGTATAAGGCTGCTCAGTGTGTGGCACGCGGACTGATGCTTGTTCGCAACGTAAGTTTCTCTTACCGCAACCAGTACAGCATGTATCTTCCGGGCTTTATGCCTAATGTGGGCGACGTGTTCGGTCAGCGCAGCGGCGGCGGAATGGCTCCTGGACTCGACTTCGCGTTTGGTTTGGTAGACGACAGTTATATTAACAAGAGTGCTGAGCGCGGATGGCTGTTGATGAACGACAGTGTGGCAACACCGGCAACTACGAGCCTTACAGAGGACTTGCAACTCCGAATGACTCTCGAACCAGTGAAGAATCTGAAGATTGACCTCAATGCAAGCCGCACTGAAACAAAGTCGAAGAGCATACAATATATGTATAGCGGCTCGCCGACTACGCAGAGCGGAACGCTCACTATGACTACAATAAGCCTTGGCAGCGCTTTCGAGGGAATGGGAAATGCCAACAACGGATATCATTCTGCTACGTTCGAGAAATTCTGCAACTCGCTTGAATCGTTCAGAACCCGCGTTGAGGCTCAGTATGCCAATGCCGAATATCCTGCCGGAAGCTCGCTCGCCGGACAGAAGTTCGACCCTGCCAACGGCTCGGTCAGCAAGTATAGTGCCGATGTTATGATACCAGCCTTCCTGGCTTCTTACACAAGCATGGGCGGCAACTCGCTTAGTATATTCCCTGCATTGTCGCGTCTGTTGCCTAACTGGACGCTGCGTTATAGCGGACTGACACAGCTGCCGTGGTTCCGTGACCTGTTTAAGAGCGTTAACATCAACCACTCTTACAAGAGCATCTATGCCGTAGGCTCATACAGTTCTTACAGTACGTTTATGGAATATATGAACGGACTTGGCTTTGTCAATGATGTGTCAACCGGAAATCCGGTGCCTAGCAGCATGTATAATATAAGTACGGTGAGCATCAACGAGGCGTTCTCGCCGTTGCTTGGTATTGATATGACATTTAAGAACAACCTCACCTGCAAACTGGAGTACCGCACGACCAGGGTTCTAACACTGAGTATGACGAGTATTCAGATTAACGAGGCAACAAGCCACGACTGGGTTTTGGGTATGGGCTATAAGATAAACAACTTCAAATTGTTTGGAGGCCGTCGTCGTCGTAAGGTTAAGAGCAACCGCAATGATGATGACAACAACAATAACAATTCGACATCTGCCAATACTCGCAGTTCTGGTTTCAACACTGACCTCAATCTGCGTCTCGACTTGTCTTACCGCAAACAGGCTGCCATCTGCCGCGACATAGCCTCAATGACAAGTTCGGCAAGCAGCGGTAACACAGCGTTTAAGCTGTCGTTCTCGGCCGACTATACATTGTCGCGCCTGCTGACGATGAGCTTCTATTATGACTGTCAGACAAACACACCGTTGCTTTCGAGCAGCAGTTATCCTACAACGACTCAGGATTTTGGTCTGAGCCTGAAGTTCTCGCTTACGCGATAAACCATACGCCGTGGCGCACATACATGATTCGGAAAGATTGAATAACAGTTTTCCTCAGTGCATGTATGTGCGTCACGGTATTTTCTTTTTATGCATGTTGTGCATCTTTACGTTCTTGATTTTCATTGCTCAAACTTTATTTCTATTCATGTCTTTCAGTGAGTAATATCGTCCGAGTTTTAAATTGAAAGTATGTGATATTCTTATAATTATGTGCTTAGTGATGTTTTCTTTGTGTCTAATTAAACAAAATCGTGATATTTTACTTATAGTCTATAATTGATTGCGTGCCAAAGCATGATTCAATGTCCGTATTTACGCATTGTTGTTATGCCTTATTGTATGTTGCGGTTATAGATTGTTACTTTCTTTTTGTTTTATAAAAAGCTATTCTTATATCTTATTGTAAAGATACATTATTGATAATCCATGGAAAACACAGATTTTGATACCTTTATGACATAGACAACGCAATTTTTCGTATAGTTTGGTCTAAAATTCTTTAAAACGCATTATTATTGCCTTAATTATTTTGAAGTTTGCCATTGTTACACTATCTTTGCACAAAACAAGACGATTTGTGCAGTTAATGACAGGCTAAAGGCCTTATTTATCCCGCAGAATCATAGTCTTTATACTCAAATCTTAAAACACTATGGAATCAATACGAAATTTTGATGACATCGTCAGCCGTCAGTGTTCTGTAACAAACAGAAAGCGTGTGGCAGTAGTTTGCCCGGCTGATTCACACACTGAATACGTTGTTGGACGGTGCCTAAAAGAAGGAATTGCCGACTTCTTGTTGGTTTGTGCTGGTGCGTGTAAGCCCGAATTCGAGCGTCTTCGCTCACTTTATGAAGGTCATGTTGAGGTGTTTATAGAGCCTACTCCCGATGATGCAGCCAGAAAGGCTGTGGCGCTTGTCAGGGAAGGTCAGGCGGCAGTGCTCATGAAAGGCACTCTAAACACGGATAACCTTTTGCGTGCTATTCTCGACAAGCAGCATGGACTGCTGGAACCAGGCAGAGTATTGAGCCATATAACAATAGCGCAGATACCGACATATCGCAAGCTGATAGTGTTCTCCGACGCGGCTGTCATTCCTCGTCCCACTATCGATCAGTTTGACGCTATTATGCGTTATGCAATCGGCGTGAGCCGTCACATCGGAGTTGAACGTCCCTGTGTGGCACTCATTAACTGCACTGAGAAGGTAAACGAGAAGTTCCCTCACACTCTGTGCTATGAAGAGTTGAAGAAACGTGCCGAAGCCGGCGAATACGGCGATGTGTGCGTGGGCGGCCCTATGGATGTCAAGACGGCCTGCGATGCCGACAGCGGCAGCATAAAAGGCATAACATCGCCTGTTGTCGGAAATGCCGACGTGCTTATATTCCCCAACATCGAGTCGGGCAACGTGTTCTACAAGACAATCACATTGTTTGCCAAGGCTGAGACAGCCGGCATACTTTGCGGAACCACTGTACCGGTAGTAGTGGCATCACGTGCCGACTCGTGTGAATCAAAATATTACAGTCTGGCCCTTGCCTGCACAGGCATGCTTGGCTGATGAGCCTTCATGGCTAAAATGCTTTTGAGTGTTTCCGGCTGCTGAACACTGCCAGAACACAGATATTCGTTCTTTTATTTATTCATTTATACATCAGTCTTGAATGAAAATATTTGTAATAAACCCTGGCTCAACGTCAACAAAACTTGCAGTTTATGAAGACGAAAAGTCTGTATGGATGACGGGAGCGCACCATCCGGTGAGCGAGCTTGCCGCCTTTCATCATATCAGTGAACAATATGAATACCGTCGTGATTTCATCTTGAAGCGGCTTGCCGATGACGGCATAGAGCTTAACTTCGATGCTGTTATAGGCCGTGGCGGACTCCTTAAACCTCTCAAAGGCGGTGTCTATGCCGTTAACGAGAAGATGAAGTACGACCTTATTCATGCCGAGATGGAACATGCCTGCAATCTTGGAGCGCTCATCGCCGACGAAATAGCGTCGCGCTGTTCGTGTCCTGCTTATATAGCCGACCCGGTGGTTGTCGACGAGCTTTGTCCTGAAGCACGCTTCACGGGCATCCCGGGCATGGAGCGCAGGTCGGTGTTTCACGCCCTCAACCAGAAGGCTGTGTCGAGAAGATACGCCGCTTCAATAGGCCGTAAGTATGAAGACCTCAACCTCATTGTGGCACATCTTGGCGGAGGAATATCTGTCGGAGCACACCGCAAGGGCAAGGTTATCGATGTCAACAACGCCCTTAACGGCGAGGGACCTTTCTCAACAGAGCGTGCCGGCACACTGCCTGCAGGTCAGCTTGTTGAGATGTGCTTCGGCGGAAAGTACACTCAGAAACAGATAAAACAGCTGATAAGCGGACGCGGAGGACTCACGGCTTATCTCGGAACAAACGATATGATAGCAATATCGCGTGATGTCGAGAACGGCGACGAGCATGCCATAAGCGTTGTCAACGCCATGATATACACCATAGCCAAGCAGATTGGCGCCATGTATGTGGCTCTGACAGGACAGGTTGACGCAATAATCCTTACCGGAGGCATTGCCTACGACACATATTGCACCGACCGTCTGAAACAGCTTGTAGGCTATATTGCGCCTGTTGTTGTTTGCCCGGGCGAGGACGAGATGGGCTCTTTGGCCTATAACGCTCTCGGAGCATTGAGAGGTACGTTGCCTTTGCTCGAATATACAGGTGAAGGATTATAATATAGTTTTTTTCATAAGCATGTACACAGCACCGCACTTTTGTGTGGTGCTGTGTAGTTTAAATGTAACACTAATGAAACACCTGTGTAATCGCATGTGGCTAATTTAGCGCCCTGAACAAACAGTAAATAATATATACAAAACATGAAAAGATTCTTTTTGAAGGCAAACGCCCTCGTTGCGGTGTTTTTGCTTATGGCCTTTGGCTGTGCCAGAGCGTTGGCTGCTGGAGCTGAAAGGCCAAAACTCGTTGTCGGCATCGTTGTCGACCAGATGCGCTGGGACTATCTTTACCGTTATTACAATCTGTTCGGTGAAGGCGGATTCAGGCGTCTTATGAACGAAGGTTTCAAGTGTGAGAACACGATGATAAACTATGTTCCTTCAGTAACGGCTGTTGGACATACTTCGATATTCACCGGCACTGTGCCCTCTGTACACGGAATAGCCGGCAACACTTTTCTGCTTAACGGCAAGATGACCTATTGCTGTGCCGATTCTACCGTCAATACAGTGGGCAGCAAGTCGGACGAAGGAAAGATGTCGCCGCGCAATATGCTCACCACAACCATAGGCGACGAGCTTAAGATAGCAACCGACTTTAAGGCAAAAGTAATCGGCGTGTCGCTGAAAGACCGTGCGTCTATTCTTCCTGCCGGACATGCTGCCGACGGAGCTTACTGGATAGACTATACCACAGGCACATTTATAAGCAGCACCTACTATATGAAGGAACTTCCAAAATGGGCTGCTGACTATAACAAAACCATAGGAAAGGTTACTAAAGACCAGATATGCTATTCGCCGCTCGGCAACAAGATAACCGAGGAAATGGCCAAGGCTGCCGTTGAAGGAGAGATGTTGGGCAAGGACGATGTTACCGACCTGCTTACGGTAAGCTTTTCATGCACCGACCTGATAGGCCATAAATATGGCACTCACAGCGACAAAACACGTGATATTTATGTTGACCTTGACAAGCGTCTTGCCGACCTGTTCAGCTATCTCGACCAGAATGTCGGTAAAAATCAGTATCTGGTGTTCCTCACTGCCGACCACGGAGCTGCCAACAGCATTCAGCTGTCGCGTGAGCATGACATACCTGCCGACGGCTTTGTAGTGCCGACAGTAGAAAAAGAACTCAACACATATCTTGTTAACAAGTTCGGTTCTAAAACTGCTCTTGTGCGCTGCATCGACAATTACAAAGTGTTTATCAACCATGAAGCCGTTGAGGCTCTGTCGGTAAGTCTTGACGATGTTAAGAAGGCTGCCGTTGAATGGCTGAAGAAGAATCCGATGTTTGCCTATGTGGTAGACCTTGAGCACGTGTCTGACGCTACAGTTCCGGCTCTTATCCGCGAGAAGATTATCAACGGATACAACCGTATGCGCAGCGGCGACATACAGCTTATTGTTCAACCTGCCAACTATGATGTGTACAGCGACAAGATTGACGGCGGAACAACTCACGGCACATGGAATCCTTACGACGCTCACATACCGTTCCTGCTGATGGGATGGCACGTTGCGCCGGGCGAGACTCACGAAAAGGTTTGGATGACCGACATCGTGCCTACGGTGTGCGCCATGATCGACATACAAATTCCTAACGGCAGCATAGGCAATCCTGTCACTGCCGTTACTGACCGTTAAGGTTGAGCGAGGCGAGGCGGCTGTTCATCTCGCTAACGCTGACCGTGCCGAGCACCACTCTGCCGTCTTTGTCTATAAGATACAAGGTGGGAATCCATCTGACGTTGTAAGCCGTGGAAATAGAACTCTCTTTCCACGGCTTTAATTCGCTAAACTGAATCCAGTTAAGGCCGTTGTCGCTTATATATTGCTGCCACTCTTCTTTGTCGGTGTCGAACGAAACGCCCACAAACACCACACCCTTCGGAGCGTAAGCTGCATACATCTGCTTCATGTTTTCGGTTTCTTTCTGGCAGTCGGGACACCACGACGCCCAAAACTCTATCAGCACATATTGTCCGCGCAGCGAGCTGAGCGCAAATCCTTCAGGCACGCTGTCGGTATATATCATGAAGTCGGGCGCAATAGTGCCTTCTTCCAACATTCCTTTTCCATATTCATTGTTGTCCTCGCTGCCTATCGTGCATGATGTCATGCATAGCAGTGACGCTAAAAATATGGCTATCCGTGTTATCAAAGTGTTGTTCATGTTGCTGTGTTTTTAGTCTTTGCATGCCGCCGTGTTCATTGTTCATGCGGCTTGTAGTAGGGTTAAACATATTTCTCTGACTGCAAAAATAAGATTTTTATGTGATTTTTGCAAGTGTTGCAGCTCCTAACTTTGTTCCTTGTTTAGGCTTTCCATGTCTTAAACCTAAATCGTTCATCATTCCGTATATCGTTTATTTATACAGGCAGACCTATTCTTTCTGTAGTATTATTGTTCTTCATCAGCCATTTTTCCGTATGAATATTATTGACACATCATGCCATGTCTGCGAAAAAGCATACTGCAATCCTGCTTAATTCTGACTGCTGATTAGGGTTAAATCATTGTTTATATAATTGCATATTCACATTAATTTTGTTGAGTTTTACGACAAATAAAACAGAAAACTTTTTGATTTTGACGCTCTCAGACAGTCCATGCTCATCGCCATACCGCCGTTTTGACTGAAAAATGCTGAAATATAGATAGTTTACATAAGTATCTGTATATTAGTAATTTACGCTAAACTGACTATCCGTTGCCATACATTTAAAATGCAAAAGGTGGCCTTTTAGGAGCTAAAAGCATAGCTTTTGTGGTGCAAAACGGCACAAATCAGCATGCAAACTCAATGGTTTCGGTGTGCAAAACTTATGAATTATACATCATTTTGTTCCTGTTTTGTGAACGTGTGTTAATGAAAGTGGATGATAACCATGCTGATATTAACATCTGTTTAAACACGTTTTTCTAGATTAAAGAAAACTCTGTGCAAAAAAATCAGCCATTTTCTGCCATGTTAGCAATACATAAAAAGGTCTGCCGTCCGATGGTTCAGACGGCAGACCTTTTATGCGTTTATGCTTAACTTATGGCATATTTTCCGCGTGCAGCCCAATGTCCGCCCGGCAGATGCAATACCTTTAGTTTATCAGTCTTTCTTTTTGTCGTAAGCGTGGAGTGGATAGTCGATTGTGAAGTGTAGTCCGCGGCACTCCTTACGCTCAATAGCCTGACGTGTAATCAGGTAGCCCACGTTGATCATGTTGCGCAGCTCGCAGATGTCACGGCTTGCCTTAACGCGCTTAAACAGAGCCTCAGTCTCTTCATACAGCAGGTCGAGGCGGTCCCATGCACGTTTAAGTCTGAGGTCACTTCTTACAATACCTACGTAGTTGCTCATAATCTGTCCGACCTCTTTTACGCTCTGAGTTATCAGAACCTTTTCCTCGTTGGTCATGGTTCCTTCGTCGTTCCATTCAGGAATGTTGTCGTTGAAGCTGTATTCGTCAACATGCTCAAGGCTGTGGCGTGCTGCAGCGTCGGCATATACAACGGCCTCAATCAGCGAGTTGCTTGCCAGACGGTTGCCTCCGTGCAGTCCTGTGCATGAACATTCGCCTATAGCGTACAGGCGGTGTATGCTCGATTCACCGTTGAGGTCAACCTTTATACCTCCGCACATATAGTGGGCGGCAGGTCTTACAGGTATATATTCTTTTGTGATGTCGATGCCAATAGACAGACACTTCTGATAGATGTTGGGGAAGTGGTGCTTGGTTTCCTCGGCGTCCTTGTGTGTAACGTCAAGGCATACGTGGTCAAGTCCGTGTATCTTCATCTCCTTGTCTATCGCACGTGCAACGATGTCGCGCGGTGCCAGTGAGAGTCGCTTGTCATATTTCTCCATGAACGATTCGCCGTTGGGCAGTCTCAGTATGCCGCCGTAGCCGCGCATGGCCTCTGTGATGAGGTAAGCCGGGTGAGTTTCTCCCGGATGATAGAGTGCTGTCGGGTGGAACTGCACGAACTCCATGTCCTGCACCGTTCCTTTAGCACGATAAACCATAGCCTCGCCGTCGCCCGTTGATATAATCGGGTTGGTTGTCGACTGGTATACAGCTCCGCATCCTCCGGTACACATAAGCGTAACCTTGCTCAGATAAGTGTCCACCTTCTGTGTGTCAGGATTAAGCACATAGGCACCAAAGCACTCTATGTCAGGTGTGCGTCTTGTAACCTCTATGCCAAGATGATGCTGTGTGATAATCTCTACAGCAAAGTGATTTTCCTTTATGTCAATCTCCGGTGTGTTGCGCACGGCTGCCATAAGTCCTCTCTGTATCTCGGCTCCCGTGTCGTCAGCGTGGTGAAGGATACGGAACTCTGAGTGTCCGCCTTCGCGGTGAAGGTCAAATTCTCCGTTTTCCTTCTTGTCAAAGTTCACGCCCCATTTAACGAGCTCTTCTATTTGTTTAGGTGCATTTCTGACAACTTGCTCCACAGCTTTGCGGTCACTGATATAGTCGCCTGCAATCATGGTGTCTTCAATGTGCTTTTCAAAGTTGTCCACCTTGAGGTTTGTTACTGAAGCTACTCCGCCCTGGGCGAACGCAGTGTTAGCTTCGTCGAGTGTAGTTTTGCAAATAATACATATTTTGCCTTTGTGTGCTCTTGCTATTTTAAGGGCATAACTCATACCGGCAACTCCTGCGCCGATAATCAAAAAGTCGTATTTGAATACCATAAAGATATATTATAAAACATTTGCAAAAGTAATAAGAATTTTTGAATTTGAGTGTACATGATTTCTATTTTTGACATATATAAGGTTACTTTAAAACATCAAAATGCCTTTATTAGTGATAAAATAGCTATCTTTGCATGGTTGAAAGTACGTCTTGTGGCGACTTGCATGTACGGTATATCCCCGCCGGAGGCATGTTGTGGCTGTCGGTATGCTGTTGGTGTGCAGTTACGTTGTTCCGTGGCTGTTGGGCCATAGTCATCGGGGCGTCATTAGGCGGATAAATTAAAAACGAAGTTTCAGTGAACCGTTCATTTCATTATCGTGCGTCGTGGCTCAATTACACGTGCATAATCGTGGTTGCCGTAGCTGCCATGTATTCTCTTTGGCACCGTTCGGTTGTCAATGCCATTGTTGGTTTCCTGCTCATGGGCGTGGTTGTCCTCATGATTGAGAGGATAATCCACACGGTTTATGTGCTTACCGCAGACGGACGCCTGGTAATCAGCCGCGGCAGATTCTCGCGCGAAATGTCTGTTCCGGTCAATGAAATCATACGCATGAGCGTGATACGTCCCAAACTGCTTGGCGTAAGATACATACTTATTGAATATGGTGCAGGCCACGAAACCACAGTGCAGCCTGTCAATGAGGAGGCTTTCATGCGTGAGGTCAGAGACAGACAGGAGCGTGTTTGCATAAATGAAGACAAAGATGAAGAACTATAATAACAGATTAATCTACGCATTCTCAAATTTATTAGTAATTGTTTTATTCTTATCGCTCACGCCAAAGGCAGGTGCCATAGGCTTATATGGGCCTGCCGGC
>ENA-OOQR01000130-OOQR01000130.1-human-gut-metagenome-genome-assembly--contig:-NODE-130-length-14859-cov-2.199946_pt1 | contig 14859 bp, 8 predicted proteins | sample MGYA00241268_ERZ501175 | MGnify/ENA primary metagenome ERZ501175 (study PRJEB25962, sample SAMEA2042491) | human gut metagenome | biome: human gut; feature: human-associated habitat; material: faeces...
ATAGGGGTATGGATTGTTTTTGAGGATGTCAGGATGTTGTTGAGGAAATGTCAGTTCTATTTTTATGTCTCCCTGCCCGAAAACGTACGTTTCCCGTGGCGGAAACATAGGTTTCCCTTATGGAAAACGTACGTTTCTCTATAGGGAAACGTAGAAAATGCGGTGAAAGTATCCTTTCTTTGGCAGGAGGTTTTCTCTTTTAGGAGGAGGTGAAACCACCTCATTGCATGCCCAAGGTTGCCCGACAAGGAAGAGGAATTTGCCATCGGGTAAAATATTTTGTCCGTTTTGTAAGAAAAATTTGTATAATTATACTATATTTGTCCCCGAATGGTTCCGAGTGTCTGTTCAGGCCCTCGGATGAAAAGGGAATCAGGTGCAAGTCCTGAACAGTCCCGCTGCTGTAAATTCCGTGTATATTGCAGGCAATCGCTCAAGCCACTGGAATGATTTTCCGGGAAGGTAGTCTGCAATAGGAATGAGTCAGAAGACCTGCCATGCATAGTTTCTTCACAGCTTTCGAGGAAAAAGCGTGGGATGATCTGTCGGTACATATTCTTTCTGTTCACCCCGATGCTTTATTTTCGCAAGCGACGCAGAAGCGGAGAAATCCGTTGGCTGTAATTATAATGTATGAAAAAATGAAGTATATCGTATGTAGTTGGATAATGCTGGTCGGGTTTGCAGCGAGATGTTATGGCGGACAGGATATAGATACCACGAAGGTTTATTCCATACCGGAGGTGGTGGTGTCCGACCGTTACCAGACGCGTGAAGTACGTTCGGCCGCTCCTCTCCAGATTTTTTCCCGTGAGGAACTGAAGACGCTGAATGTGATGCAGGTGTCCGATGCCGTGAAACATTTTTCGGGAGTAACGGTAAAAGATTACGGGGGGATAGGAGGACTGAAAACGGTTTCCATCCGAAGTCTGGGAGCACAGCATACAGTAGTGGGATACGACAGGATTGCTGTAACCGACTGTCAGACCGGTCAGGTGGATATCGGGCGTTTTTCGTTGGAGAACGTAGACCGTCTGATACTAAGCAACGGACAGGGGGACCAGATTTTTCAGCCTGCGCGATTTTTCGCCTCGGCAGGAATCTTGAATATCCAGACACTGACTCCTGTTTTTCACGACGGTAAGCCAACGAATCTCAGTACTTCTCTGAAATCGGGCTCGTGGGGATTGCTGAATCCTTCGTTCTTGCTGGAACAGAAGCTGGGAACGAAATGGGCGCTGACGGCCAATGCCGAATGGATGTCGTCCGACGGGCATTACCCTTATACTTTATATTATGGCGGTGAAGGCGATCAGTCCAGCCGTGAAAAACGTAAAAATACCGATGTACAGACCTTTCGTGCTGAGGCCGGCTTGTTTGGTAATTTTTCCGATACGGAACAGTGGAGGCTGAAGGCTTATTATTACCAGTCATCTCGCGGACTCCCTAATGCGACTACACTGTATTACGATTATTCCTCCCAGCATTTATGGGACAAGAATATATTTGTCCAAAGCCAGTATAAGAAAGAGTTCAACCGTAAGTGGGCTTTTCAGGCATCGGGTAAGTGGAACTGGATGTACCAGCATTATTTGGACCCTGATTATAAAGGAACTACCGGACAGAGTGAAAACAGTTATTTTCAGCAGGAGTATTATCTTTCGGCAGCCGTACTCTTCCGTGCGTTGGATTGTCTTTCTTTTTCTCTTTCGACCGACGGAAGTGTTAACCGCATGAACTGCGACTTGAAAGATTTTGCCAAGCCTGTACGCTATTCGTGGCTCACTGCGCTGGCGGGCAAATACGTCAATGAGTGGATGACGCTTTCGGCTTCTCTGTTGTCGTCAGTGGTTTATGAGGATGTAGCCAAAGGTAATAGTGCCGGAGGGCATAGGAAATTGTCCCCATATGCCAGCGTATCGTTTAAGCCGTTTGCTTCCGAAGATTTTCGTATTCGTTTTTTCTATAAAGATATTTTCCGCTTGCCGAGTTTCAATGACTTGTATTACGGACAGACAGGGAACATCCGGCTGAAACCGGAAAATGCCAGTCAGCTCAATGTCGGGCTGACATATAGCAGGCGTGTATCCAACTGGCTTCCTTATGTTTCGGCTACAGTGGATGCTTATTCCAACCGGGTGACAGATAAGATAGTGGCTATACCTACCAAGAATCTGTTTATCTGGAGCATGGTCAATCTTGGTAAGGTCGATATAAAGGGAATCGATTTTACGGCTAGCCTGAGCATACAACCGGTGAAGAAGTATGTGCTGACTCTGTCGGGAAATTATACGTACCAGCGGGCACTGGATGTCACCAATCCGGATCCTTCTACGCTGGAAGGAAAGACCTATAAGCATCAGATAGCGTATACACCGCGTGTTTCGGGCTCCGGACAGGCGGTACTCGAAACGCCGTGGGTCGATTTGTCGTACTCCATGCTGTTCTCGGGCAAGCGTTATGCACTGGGACAGAATATAGCCAAGAACCGGTTGAATGGATATACCGATCACAGTGTGTCTGCCCGTCGTAGTTTTCGATGTGGAAAGACTGATATTTCCCTGTCGGCCGAGGTGCTGAATCTGGCGAATAAGAATTATGAAATTGTGAAAAACTTCCCGATGCCCGGACGGTCTTTCCGTATCACGGTCGGGGTTAAATATTGATGTGCATGAAGAAGCTGGTAGTTATAGTATGTTCGCTGGCTCTCCTGTTTGCCAGTTGCGACGATCTGGAAGATAAACCTTATGTGGCAGGTGAGGCGAACGGGGTAGTCGAGGATTACGGAACGGCGGAAATGTATATATTGAACGAGGGACTGTTTAACCTGAACAACAGTACGCTGGCAAGGTATTCGTTTCAGACGGGGACTTGTTCGTACGATTATTTCCGTGCGCTGAATCATCGCGGGCTGGGAGATACAGCCAATGACATGGATATTTACGGCAGTAAGTTGTATATAGTTGTGAATGTTTCGAGTACGGTAGAGGTAGTAGACCTTCAGACAGGGCTTTCCATCAAACAGATTCCGATGCTGACAGATAATGGTAGTTCCCGTCAGCCTCGTGCTATTGCTTTTGAGGAAGGAAAGGCCTATGTCTGTTCTTACGATGGAACAGTAGCCCGTATCGATACGACTTCGCTGGAGATAGACGGCATCACGGAAGTGGGTCGTAATCCGGAGGATTTGTGTGTGCAGGACGGTAAACTTTACGTTTCCAATTCCGGTGGATTGGACTGGGCTGGGATAGGAGTAGACCGTACGGTTTCTGTTGTCGATCTGTCGACCTTTACAGAAAGCAAGAAGATAGAGGTCGGTCCCAATCCGGGGAAAATATTGGCTGGTCCCGATCATAGTGTGTGGGTCGCCACTCAAGGCGAACAGATAGAACAAGGCGACTATAAGCTGGTGAAGATAAACACGCAGTCGGATGTAGTGGAAAAGATATATGATGAGCCGGTCATGGACTTTGCCTTCGATTACAACACGGCTTATCTCTATAATTACGATTACGCTACCGGACAGACGGCCTTCAAGGTTTTCAATCTGACTACAGGGGAAGTGGTGAGAAGTCAGTTCATCACCGATGGGACTCGGATAGAGCGTCCGTTTTCCATTCAGGTGAATCCGTATAGCAGTAATATATATATCACCGAAGCCTACAATTATCAGGTAGACGGTGATTTGTTGTGCTTCACGCCTGAGGGTGAGCTCATGTTCCGTTTGAGCGGGGTAGGGCTGAACCCGAATACCGTACTGTTCCGCGATGAGGCAGCCAATGTCGATACGCCGGAGAATCCGGATGATTCGGACGGGATGGCTGCCTATGCCGATAAGGTGCTCGATTATGTTCCGGCACCTACGCAGTACATGAATACGACTACTACGGCTTACGTTGAAGGCTTTACTACCAAACAGCAGGTATTGGACTATGCCACCGAGCGGCTTCAGAAGAAGTCCTTGTTGTCGTTGGGGGCATATGGAGGATATATCGTGTTGGGCTTTTCTCAGCCTGTGCCGAATGTCGCCGGAGAGTACGATTTCAAGATTTACGGTAATGCCAACTACAATCCGAATGCCTGGCAGGATCGTCCGGGAGGAAGTGCCGAACCGGGTATCGTACTGGTGTCGAAAGATGAGAACGGCAACGGTCAGCCCGATGATACATGGTACGAACTGGCTGGCAGTGAATACGGAAAGGATACGGAAATTCGTAATTACGAAATAACCTATTATCGTCCTGAGCCCGAAGATGCGGATGTGCGCTGGACGGATAATCAGGGAAACGAAGGTTATGTGTATCGGAATACGTTCCATCAGCAGGCATCGTATTATCCGCTTTGGGAAGAAAGTGACCGCTTGACGTTCCGTGGAACGCGTCTGAAAGACAATGCCGTTGATGAAAATGGGGTTTGGGTAGGCTATGCTTACGACTGGGGATATGCCGATAATCACCCCAACAGTACGGAAATGTCGAAGTTCAAGATAGACTGGGCGGTAGATTCCCAGGGTAACAAGGTAACTCTCGATGAGATTGATTTCGTGAAGATTTATACGGCAGTCAACCAATATTGTGGACAGATAGGAGAGCTTTCTACCGAAATTACCGGAGTAGAAAATTTGCATTATAAGAAATGAACAGTAAACTATATTTATTCATTTAATTAATTGAACGACAGATGAAAAAGTTATTTTTTGTTTTGTACGCATGTTTGTGCGTAGGTTTGTGGAGTTGTAGTAACGATGATGAACCAACAGTTCCGAATGAAAAGCAGGATGTGGTAGTTAGTTTCGAAGACAAGCTGACAGAAGCTAACACGGCGTTTGCTCCCACAGAGGGTGAACAATACAATGACTGGTATAAGGTTACATCGTTTACAGACAGTAAATCGTTAGTTAAGTGTAACAGCTATTTTGGCGACTGGGGATTCGGTGGCGGATTTACATATACCAATACCACCGATGTAACTACTCCGGGCTATTTAAATCTCAGTGCGATAACAGGTAAGGGTAAAGAAGGTAGTGTATATCTTACCGTAGCATTGTCGAATCCTACACAATTGGATAACTTGCAGACAGATAAGTATCAGTTCAAGGGTGCTTACATTACCAACACGACTTACGATTATCTGGCAATAAAAGATGGAAACGATGGCAGTGGAGTGGTAAAAGGTCCCTTTACCGATGGAGATTATTTTACAGTAACAGCTATCGGTCATGATGCTTCTGGTAAAGAAGTCGGAAGAAATACTTTCTATTTGGCAGACTATCGCGATGGAAAGAACTCGGTTGTAAATACTTGGGAATGGTTCGACTGGGCTCCGCTGGCAGGTGCTGCTTATGTTACTTTCGAGATGGAATCTACCGATACAGGAGAGTATGGCATGAATACTCCGAACTATTTCTGTCTGGATAGTATTACATTGACTGAAAAATAAGGTTTTATCTTCCTTACTCTAATTAGGAGGGTGACTGCATATCAAAACTGACTTTTGGAAAAGATGGGGTTTTGCTTTTAAGACGTAGGCAACTCATGATACCAAGAGAAAGGAAAAATGGTCCAACCCAAAGTGATCCTCTTGAAAACGAGGAATGTAACTACAGAATTTTCAAGGGAGCTTCTGAAAATTGCTAGAGTAACAACGTATAGATTGAAACTTAATAGTAAAAAATCTCCTACTTTTAGCCATATAAATGAACGAAGGCTAAAGCAGGAGATTTGTATATTGTAACTTATAGATATGATTGCTGCCCGATAAAAATTGTCAAACCGTTAGTCATACTCTGATATTAAACTAACTACGTAACAATCTCAGCAAAAGGGCTTGGCGTCATCTTTTCTTTTGCCTTTGAGCTGTACTGCTCTTAGCCCTCTTGGTTAGGCAACAGACTCTTAATCAGCTTTTTTTGTTTTTCAGGTTTTTGGTCTTTAAGTCAAGTTTATCTATGCTAAAATGGAGTGATTGCTGTCATTTATTAGGCAGATCATTTTTCGGAAAGCGGTTCCGTATAGATGCGAGCTGTTGGCCAATTTTTATCAATCCGAAGCTGTACGATGCGTGTCTGTTCTGTTTCCCAAATAGCCAGAGGAGTTGCATAGTCAGGATGATAATCAAAATCGGCTGTAAATGCTTCCGTCAGTTCGGGGGAATTTCTGTCAATGGAAGGAGCACCGTATATTTGGGTTATGTAGTGGTAAAGTGCTTCGGATGATTTTTCATAGAATGCCTGTTCGTCTTCTCCGGCAGAATTAAATACGTAAAGGTTCCACCCTGGTACGCCATTGTCGGACAGCTGATTATAATATGTCAATTCGAAGTCACTGTTGAACAGGTTTACGGTACCTGTCCCCGTTTGCCCTGTTTCATTGGGAAATTCGTTCCATTTCCATCCTAAAAAGTCTTTTGTAACGACTTGCAGGTCGAGTGTATCACTTCTGAAGGTTTCTTTTTGGGCTTTATATCCTGCCAGGTATGTTTTATACTCGCCGGGATAATAAAAGCAGTGACTCCATTGGAAAAACTTTTTATTTTGTTCCATGATACAGAATGAGTGGAGATTTTTGTCTTTATCTTCTACTATCCATGCAATTGAATCAAACTGATGGGATATGTCCAGCATGGAAACGGTACGATTGAACGAAATTGAGAAAACGGTCAGATCCAGCAAGTTACAGGTTGTCTTATCCGTATGCAACTGAAAGGTCAGACTTCCGTTTTCCGGCGTTTCTGTTTCAGGGTTTTCACTGTTCCCTGTATTGCCTGTGATTTCGGATAATTCAGTGCTCTTTTCACATCCACATAAGGTGATGAGGCACAGCATAGGTAGTAGTATCGCTTTCTTCATGCTCATAATGCTGTTACAAATTCATATCTTGTATATTCTGTAAATGAGTTGTCTTTGCTTAGTTCCAGATAAACCTTTCCTGAATCTTTTGAATAATAAAAACGGAAATAGAGGAACAAAGGGTCATTGCCATCGGCTGGTTTTATTAATAAACTTCTGTTGGGGAGCAAGATAGACATCAGACCTTGGAAGCTGGCATATTTGTTATCTTTCTTATAGTATACAAAGTAATCATCCTTATAGTAGACATAATCATCATGGGTTCGTTGGTAAAGCTCGATGGTGGAAAAGTTCTCATCTTCTTCGTTAATGATGCCATTCTGTGAATAGACGGACTTCCATTTGCCATAGAACGGACTAGTATGGTTGAATTCTCCGTCGCCTTGTATCGACAGTTTCTCTGCATCCGCCTGACAGATGAGGTCCTTGGTAGTAGTCATATTGAATAGCAGTTGGATACCGTTCTGGGTTCTGAACCACGAGTATTTCTGACTTTCCCAAATACCGGAAGTATTGAAGGTGAAACATTCGGCACCACCATCAGGGGCGAAAGTATAATAGAAAGTAGAGCCGGTAAAATGGTTGTGTGCGTCGGTTGCAAGCCAGGAGCCGATAAAAGGACAATCGAGAATATACGACAGTTGGGGATTCTTCAACTGAAGAGTTGCTCCATAAAACGAATAGTTACAATCTTTTATGGATTTGCCGTTGTCAAAATCAATGTACAATAGATTGTTGGAACAGTACCATTTCAGTGTACCATCATCATAAGACCCTTTGCCGTTTTTTTCGAAAACGAGTGTCTGGGAAAAATCACTGTCATTGCCCGAAGCATATTTCCACTTACCCTCCAGTTGCCAGTCGTAACTTTTGATAATCTCTTCTATTTCCTCTTCGTCGGGAGTGTTGGAGGGAGTTTCATTGTCGTTGCAGCCTGGCAAGCAGAACAGGCTGAAACATAGTAGCATACTGCTTAATGCATACTTCATGTTCATATTGAGTATTAGTTTAAATTCGAGATGGGGGGATATTAAGTTGATTGTATGATATTTCTTTCTGATGCTGTAATAATTTTTATAGGCTCTGCGTGAATCTGTCTTTTCTGTATTGCTTTGTTCTTAACTTTTGTAAAGAGTGTCTCGTGATTAAATTGTTCCAATAACAAAGTTAGTGAAAAGCGTTTTTTTAGAGAAATTATTTACTCTTTAATTAGGGCGTTTGGAGGTGTTATAGAACATTGTTTATCTTAATTTTCCAGGATTTGATTTAATATTTTTGTTACTTCAGTAACAACCTCTGCCGTTTGTGGCAAAGTTTGTTCGGTCGGAATCTTAAGATGCGGTGAAATCTGCTGCCTCTTAGGGTATAGATTCTCTTCAAGTTTTTAGTTTTTTTGTGGAAACTCTGCCGTTTGTGACAAAGTTTGTTCGGTTTGAATCTTAAGATGCGGTGAAATCAGGTGCTTCTTTGGGTGTGGATTCTCTTCAAGTTTTTAGTTTTTTTGTGAAAGCTTTGCCGTTTGTGACAGAGCTTGTTCAGAACGAATCTTAAAATGTGGCGGAATTTAGTACTCTTTTTGCAAGGAATATTCAAAAAGCAATTAATTGTTCTTTTCTGATTATGATGGAATTTTTGTGTATTATCGGATTATGAATGAAAAGGCTTGCCGAATAAAAATAATGAGATGATTGATTTTTTGAGTAAATACCATAGACTCTTCCCAAAAACGTCTCGACGTTTTTTTAGAATTTGTACAAAAAATAAAAACTTTTGTACAAACTTTCTAACGATATCACCGTCTTCTCTGAACCTTTTTTCATTATTTTTGCGATGACAACAATAAAAATCAAGAATTATGATAGACGAACTATTGGAATACAATCGTGCTTTTGTAGAACAGAAAGGCTATGAAAAGTATCTGACAAACAAATATCCTGATAAAAAGATTGCTATTGTTACTTGTATGGATACTCGTTTGGTTGAATTAATTCCGGCTGCATTGGGTATAAAGAACGGAGATGTGAAGATGATTAAGAACGCAGGAGGGACAATTACTCATCCGTTTGGTAGTGTTATGCGTAGTTTACTAGTCGGTATATATGAACTTGGTGTAGAGGAGGTTATGATAATTGGACATACTGATTGCGGTGCACAGCACATGGATAGCAAGGTTATGCTTCAACATATCAAGGAACATGGAGTTACCGATGAACAACTGGAAATGATGCAATACTGTAATGTTGATCTGCACTCTTGGCTGAGTGGATTCGATAATGTGGAGCAGTCAGTCAGAGGTAGTGTGCATTTGGTAAAACACCATCCATTAGTCCCCAAAGATATCGTTGTGCGTGGCTTTATCATTGATTCGCAGACCGGTAAATTGACGGAGTTTGAGAACATTGATTAAAGCATAATAAATATAAGTTGAATATATAAACAAGTATAGGTTTTGTAGGTACATATTGGATCCCCTAAAAAGCCTATACTTATAATAATAAATCTATCCTATATAATATGGATAGCAAAGGTTACCTTTCTGCTTCTATGGTGTAGGTAAAGCTGTCGGCTCGATAGTAGCCTATATTGTATTCAATGGGAACTTGATTGATGTCGTACACAAAACGTTCACGGATTAATATAGGATCTGTTGATTTTATATCCAGTTTTTCCGCAATACGTTCTCCTGCCAAGTTCGCTGATATTTTTTCTTTGCTGGTTTTTACAATAATGTTATAATCCTTTTCTAATAGTTCATATAATGGACGCGTATAGTCTTCTTCTCCTGTAAGGGGAATTTTAGGATTAAAGTAAGAAATGAAATAGACAAATGGATATTCTTTTTTACCTCTAACTCTTTCTAGTACAATGCATTTAACAGGATTTTGAGGGTCGATATTGAAAAAATTGCATATTTCTTCCGATGGCTTTTTCCAGCTGATATGTAGTTCGAAATTTCGTATTTCGATTCCCAGCATTTTCATTTCTTGAGAGAAACTCAACCAGTTTTTTACTCCTCCTACAATTCCTTTCTGGGCAACCTTTGTACCTACACCTTTTTTACGTACCAACAAACCTTCGAATACTAATTTATTGATGGCTTGTCTTAAAGTATTCCTTGAAATATTCAATGTCTGTGATAATTCTACTTCATTAGGGAGGAATTTCCCATTTTTATATTCTTCTGAATCAATGAGATTTCGTAAAATTTCCTCTGCCTGTAGGTGTAATGGCTTGTTGCTGTCGTGATCTATCTTCATATATTGGATGGATTTATATTACAGTTACAAATATAATAGAAAAATTTTTTCTTAAACTTTATTTGGTTATAAAATATTATTTCTATATTTGCACAAACTAATAATATGTATGAACAAACTATATAGGCATATGAGAAAATCAAATTATGATAAATATCCTAGTACGAAGATTTGTGGTACTATTTTTCAGGGATGGGATAGTATACGCAATGCCTTGGCAGATAGACTGAAGGGAAAAAATATTCTAGCTGTTGACTGTTATACCGGGGTGTATGAGCAGGAATTGGTGAAGGAGTTTTCATTGATCCCTTCTGCGAAAATCATTCTTGTAAGTGATTTATATAAGGATGAGGAAACCTTGCTTCGGATGACGGAGCGTTTTATGACAGACGATGTATTGTTTGGTTATGTCACCAATTTGTGTCTGGCAGATTATTTCGACAGCGAGAAGCTGGCAGCTGCTCAAAAGATGATTCAGGAAATCGATACTCCTGTTATCGTAATAGGTACAGGGGCATCAATGGTTGCTCCAGATGCTACACTTGTGTATGTGGATATGGCTCGTTGGGAAATCCAGCAACGCTTCCGCCGGCATGAAGTGAAAGCTTTAGGTATAGATAATCGGAATGATGCTGTTTCACTTCAGTATAAAAGAGGATATTTTAATGACTGGCGTGTATGCGATCGTTATAAAGATACTTTATTCCGTAAGGTGGATTTTTGGTTGGATACTCATATTGCAGGGCAACCTAAAATGATCGATCGTGAAACATTTTTCAAAGGTATTGAGAAAACATCGGCAAAGCCTTTCCGTGTCGTACCTTTCTTCGATCCGGCTCCATGGGGTGGACAATGGATGAAAGAAGTGTGTGATTTGGATCGAAGCAAACAAAATTACGGATGGTGTTTCGACTGTGTGCCCGAAGAGAACAGTCTTTATCTTGAAGTAAATGGTGTAAGATTCGAGTTGCCTTCGGTTGATCTTGTGTTGCTGAAGAGTACAGAATTGCTTGGGGAACCTGTTGAAGCACGTTTTGGAAAAGATTTTCCAATCCGCTTCGATTTCCTCGATACGATAGGTGGTGGAAATCTAAGTCTGCAAGTACATCCTACTACTCAGTTTATTCGTGAAAGTTTTGGTATGTACTATACTCAGGATGAAAGCTACTATTTGCTCGACGCAGAAGAGGATGCAGTTGTTTACTTGGGGGTAAAGAATGGAGTAGACCGCAACGCTATGATAGAAGATTTGCGTAAAGCGCAACGTGGTGAAATTGTATTCGATGCCGAAAAGTATGTAAATAAGATACCGGCTAAAAAGCACGACCATTTCTTGATACCTGGTGGAACAATTCATTGTTCGGGTGCAAACAGTATGGTACTTGAAATCAGCTCGACCCCCAATTTGTTTACTTTCAAGTTGTGGGACTGGCAGCGTCTGGGACTTGATGGTAAGCCTCGTCCAATAAATGTGGAGCGTGGAAAATGTGTCATCAACTGGAATAGAAATACAGACTACGTTTACGAGAGACTCCGTAACCATGTAACCTTGATGGGTGAAGGCGAAGGATGGAAGGAAGAACGTACAGGCTTGCATGAGAATGAGTTTATCGAAACTCGTCGTCATTATTTTTCTGTTCCTGTATTGCATCATACCAATAATAGTGTCAACGTGCTGAATCTGTTGGAAGGTGAAGAAGTTATTGTAGAAAGTCCGACTCATTCGTTTGAACCGTTTGTAGTACATTATGCTGAAACCTTTATTATCCCTGCTTGTGTAGGAGAATATACTATTCGTCCTTACGGATTGTCGGAAGGGAAAGAATGTGTGACAGTCAAAGCTTATGTACGTTTCTAAACGATTGTGACTGAGTATAAACCTTTAAAGAAGCCTTAAAAATATGTATGAGAATGACAAAAGAACCGTATTGACCCTTGATGCAGGAGGAACAAATTTTGTTTTTTCTGCTATTAGGGGGAATATTCAGATTGTTTCTCCTGTTTGTATGCTTTCTTGTTCGGACAATTTGGATAGATGCTTGGCTACGTTGATAGCAGGATTTGATATAGTAAAGAGTAAGTTGGAGGAATTAGGCTCTTCACCTGTTGCCATCAGTTTTGCTTTTCCAGGTCCTGCCGACTATAGAAATGGAGTGATAGGTGGAAATTTGCCCAACTTCCCGTCTTTCCGTCAGGGAGTAGCTCTTGGACCTTTTCTGCAACATCATTATGGTATCCCGGTATATATAGAAAATGATGGGAATTTGTTTGCTTATGGTGAGGCTTTATCGGGAGCACTTCCTATGGTAAATGCTGAACTGGAAGCAATGGGACACAAACGTAAATATAAAAATTTATTAGGAATCACATTAGGAACAGGTTTTGGAGCTGGGGTTGTAATAGATAATAGATTGTTGACAGGAGATAATGGATGCGGGGGAGATGTTTGGTTGATGCGCAATAAAAAGTATCCTTCGATGATTGCAGAAGAAAGTGTCAGTATTAGGGCGGTAAAAAGAGTGTATCATGAATTGTCGGGTATAGAGGATAACAGTTTGACTCCAAAGGATATTTGTGAAATAGCAGACGGTATTAAGGAAGGTAATAGGAAAGCTGCGATAGCTAGTTTTCAGGAATTGGGAGAAATGGCAGGAAGTGCAATAGCTTCTGCACTTAATATTGTTGACGGATTAGTAGTTATAGGGGGTGGACTTACGGGTGCTGCTCGTTACATTTTACCTGCTTTGGTGAATGAATTGCGCACTACATTATCAATGTTTTCAGGAGAACAATTCCCGTGTTTACAGATGGAAGTTTACAATTGGGAAGATGAAGTGGAGAGAAAAAAATTTCTGGATTATCAGCACTGTGAAGTTTTGATTCCTGGAACATCTATTAAAGTACCGTACAACAATACGAAGCGCATTGCTGTGATGTGTAGTCGTGATGGAGCAAGTAGCTCTATTATGAGAGGAGCTTATGCCTATGCATTGTCACAATTGGAAGCTTAGTTTTCTTTAGGTCACGGGTTTTCGATAGGTGCATATAAATATGAAAATTATTAACTTTTTAATCTTAATTAATTTATGAAACATGTAATAATGTGCTTTGTGACCAGTTTGTTGCTTTTATTGGCAATACCAATGTCGGCACAACAACAGTCACGGCTCGTATCTGGTGTTGTAAAAGATGAATCGGGTGAACCGATGATTGGTGCTAGTATTTTGGATACTTCTACCAAACAAGGTACTATTGCCGATATGGATGGTAAGTTTTCTTTGGAGGTAACACCTTCTTCTAAGTTACATATCTCGTTTGTGGGATATAAAGATCAGGTCATATCTGGAAAGGCGTTGAAAAAGGATATGATAATTGTATTGAAATCGAATACAGAAATGATCGATGAATTGGTTGTCGTTGGTTATGGTACACAGAAAAAAGTGAATCTTACAGGAGCTGTTGCTTCTGTTTCGACATCCGAAATTGAAGGGAAGCCTGTAACAAATCTGGTTGAGGCGTTGCAGGGTACTACTTCCGGATTGGTTATTCAGCAGTCCAACTCTGCTCCAGGTGCTCGTCCAAGTATCAATATTCGTGGATTGAATACGATGAACAATAATGATCCGATGGTATTGATTGATGGAATTATTGGTGATATTCAGAATGTAAATCCTTCGGATATAGAGAATATATCAGTCTTGAAGGATGCTTCTTCTACAGCTATTTATGGTTCACGTGCATCGAATGGTGTTATTTTGATTACAACAAAAAAAGGTTCTGCTCAGAAAAATGAGGTGACCTATGAAATGCAGTATGGATGGCAGACTCCTACTTGTTTGCCGAAAGTAGTGGACTCATGGATCTATGCAGAAATGAGAAATGAAGCTTTGATCAATTCAGGTCAACCAGCTGCTTTTACTCCCGAACAGATTGCTTATTATCGTAATGGCGGTCCTAACTGTAAATGGATTGAAGAAATTTACAAGAAGAATGCTCCTCAACAAAGTCATAACTTGTCTTTCTCTGGTGGCAATGACAAAACAACCTTTTTGGTTTCATTGGGTTACATGGATCAAAATAGTATGTTTAAAGGACCTGACTATGGTCAACAAAGATATAATGGTCGTTTAAATTTAAGTCATAAAGTTTCTGATCGTTTTAATTTTACAACAACTGTGGCTTATGCTCGCAATGAGGTTAAGGATCATGCTTATTGGACAGAATGGATTATTGAACAGGCTACTCGTATGCCGGCTATCTATCCAATAGTAGATGAAAATGGAGCATATACTTTCCCGAGCGGTAGTAACTCGAATGCTTTGGCAAGATTGGAGCAGGGAGGTTATCGTCAAAATTCAAACGATGACTTTTCTGCAACATTGAATGCTGAGTTGAAGATTTGGGATGGCTTAAAGTTAAAGGGAATGATTGGTGGACAGTTGTATAATAATCGTACTCATGAAAATAGAAAGGCGATTGTTGCTCCTGCTTCTGGTGATACTGAAAACCGAATGACAGAGCAGTTCGCTCGTTCGTTGAATCTTACCACTAACGTAATGTTGACTTATGATAAGTCTTTTGGTAAGCATACGATTGGTGCAATGGTTGGATATTCTTATGAAGGTGGTAGCGATAAGGGGTATGATACTTACCGTGTGACAGAAACTTCTGATTTTGACATAATGGTTGGTACTCAAACCTCGAATGTAGGAAACTCGGGCAGTGGAAGTGACTGGTCTATTTATTCAGAATTTG
>ENA-OOQR01000133-OOQR01000133.1-human-gut-metagenome-genome-assembly--contig:-NODE-133-length-14658-cov-2.342806_pt1 | contig 14658 bp, 6 predicted proteins | sample MGYA00241268_ERZ501175 | MGnify/ENA primary metagenome ERZ501175 (study PRJEB25962, sample SAMEA2042491) | human gut metagenome | biome: human gut; feature: human-associated habitat; material: faeces...
GCGTCGTGTACGGCCGCGGGGAACAAACCGGGGTATATCAACGAACCGGAGGATGTACTGGATGCGTTGCCGGAATTAGGAAGTAATCCTTATCCTGAGCTGACAAAAGATGCTTCTCGCGAGGTGACCGATACGGACGGCGACGGCATGCCGGATGCGTTTGAGAAGAAGTATGGACTGGATGCCGACAATACGGATGACGGAAATGACCGGACACTGGATCCGGCAGGAAAGTATACCAATCTGGAAATGTACCTGCATAGTCTGGTACAGGATATCGTAAAGAAACAGCAGACATTATAACTTGCTGTAAAAGTTATTTTTACGCCATTGTCTGTAAGGTGAGCTTCATTCACTTTACTTTCAGTGGCGTTTTTTTATATTATTTGTTTTGTCGGCTTTTTTGCCTAAATAATGCACATTGTTTACTAAAATAGTGCACGTCGTTGTGATACGCTTCTCTTACTTTTGTGACATGAAAACACACTAATTTGTATAACAATGAAATCTATGCTTGCTTCGCTGAGTTTGCTTTTTCTCTTTTCTGCTTCCATGGCACAACCTGCCCGTTGGACAGCTGCAGATAACAAACTGCCAGCTTTTCCTGGGGCTGAAGGATTTGGCAGATACACTGTTGGAGGAAGAGGAGGAAAGGTTTATCATGTAACGACTCTTCAGGATGGAGAACAAGAAGGAACCTTCCGTTATGCAGTCAATCAAAAGGGAGCACGTACGGTCGTGTTTGATGTGGCTGGTACTATTTTTTTAGAGTCTCCGCTAAGAATCAAGGAGGATAGTCTGACTATTGCTGGACAGAGTGCCCCTGGACAAGGAATATGTATAGCACGCTACCCGATCACCATAAGGGCTGATCATGTGATTATGCGTTATTTACATCTGCGGGTAGGGAATGAGGTGAAAGGAGAACCCGATGGACTTGGAGGTACCGATCAGAAGAATATCATTATCGATCATTGCTCCATCAGTTGGTCGGTTGATGAAACGTGTTCCATTTATGGCAATGAAAATACGACGGTGCAGTGGTGTATTATATCCGAAAGCTTGAATTACGGAGGGCATCAGAAAGGTACACACGGATATGGAGGAATTGTGGGAGGCAATCATGCCTCGTTTCACCATAACCTGATGGCACATCACGTAAGCCGTGTGCCTCGTTTAGGTCCTCGTCCGGGTACACAAACACGAGAATATGTGGATGTGCGTAACAATGTATATTACAATTGGGCAGGAAACGGATGCTACGGGGCGGAAGGCATGAAGGTGAATCTCGTGAATAATTATTATAAGCCCGGTCCTGCCACTCCCCATAATAAGGTACGCTACAGAATTATCTCGGCTGGAGTACGCTCGAAAAGGTACTGTTATGATAAGAAAGGTCAACCGAATGTATGGTATCCGATGCTGCATGTTTGGGGAAAGTATTATGTAGACGGCAATGTAGTGGAGGGATGTCCAGAAGTCACAGCGGATAACTGGGAGAAAGGAGTGTACGAACAGCTTGATACGGCAAGTGCCGAAGGATGTTTTTCTGTTGTTACGCGTGATACGATTAGGCTGCACATGCCGCTGGAAACGGGAGTCATTACTACCCATACGGCTCTCGAGGCTTATGATAAAGTGCTGGCTTCTGCCGGCTGTTCCAAGTGGAGGGACAAGATAGACGAACGGATTGTAAGTGAAACGCGTAATGGAACGGCTGCTTATAGGGGTAGTATTGGAAAGAATGCCGACCGGCTGCCGGGTATTATAGACACACCGAAAGATGTGATGCTGCCGGGTGAAAATTCTCCCTGGGTAAAACTATTGGACGGAGGAGTGAAGCCAGAAGAACGTCTGGATACCGATGGAGATGGTATGCCTGATGTCTGGGAGAAAGCGCACGGACTGAATCCGTATGATTCGGCGGATGGCGTAGAGGCAACATTAAGTAGTGAGGGATATACCAATCTGGAGGTGTATCTGAATGAAGGGTTAAACGTTTGTAAATGAAAATAAAATGAAGAATAATATGCAATGTTGGATACTTTCATGGTTGTTTGCTGGAATATGTACTATAGGGTACGCACAGCAAGAAAAGTATCCTTTTCAAGCCATAGTAGCTGCCGATGGAAGTGGAGATTATCTTACAGTGCAGGCGGCTGTAGATGCTGTGCCTGAGGGGCGCGACAAACCCTGGACAATCTTGGTCAAGAACGGGGCGTATGCCGAACAAGTGGTTATCCCCGAAAATAAACCGTATGTACATCTGATCGGGCAAGACAGGGATAAGACAATTATTCACTTGAATTTGAATGTAGGCAGCAAGCCTACGGGTAAGGAACCAGAGGGAAAGACTGTTTACTGGCTGCATTCCGTACACAACCCTGTGTCGCCGATTTATAAATATGAACCGGCTGTTGTGATGGTCCGCGGTCATCATTTCTATACTCAGAATATTTCGTATGTAAACGATTGGGGAGTGGAGGCTTTCAGCGGACCGCAGGCATTGGCAATGAGTAGTCAGGCCGATTGTGCTGCCTTTTACAATTGTTGTTTTCGTTCTTTTCAGGATACATGGATGACTTCTACAAACGATTCGGATCGTCACTATGTAAAAAATTGCAGAATAGAAGGAGCTGTGGACTATTTTTATGGAAGCGGAGATGTGCTTTTGGAAAACTGTACACTATACAATGTACGCAGTGGTTCGGTTATAGTGGCTCCTTGTCATAAGAATTCAAAATATGGATATGCTTTTCGTAATTGTATTGTCGACGGAAATGTAATGGCTGGCGACGGGAAATTGAAACTGGGACGTCCGTGGCACAATGCTCCAAAAGCTGTGTATATCGATACATGGATGCGTATTCCCGTAGCACCGGAAGGATGGACAGACATGGGAACAATACCCGGACTTTTTGCGGAATATAACAGTCGGGATCAATATGGAAATTTGATTGACCTGAGCCGGCGGAAAACACAATATACATACAAAGACCGTAAGACTGGTAAGACACATGTGGGGAGTTCTCGTGTCTGTATCACTGGTGATGAGGCAGACCAATACACTTATGAGCATATGATACCAGGAACGGATAACTGGAATCCCCGTGAAATGATGAAAGAACTGAGTGCTCCACGTCAATTGTCATATCAGGCTGGAACGTTTACCTGGGATCCGGTAAAAGGAGCTATAGGATATGTTGTCTTTGATGGAGAACAGATTATCGGGACTACTGTTGCTACTTCTTATGCCGTACAGAACGTAGAATGTTCTTTGAAGGTCTGTGCTGTAAACAGCGATGGAACTTTGGGTAAACTATCTGTATTATAGACTCTAATGTCAAAATTTATTCAAGGTGCCTTTTACAAGGCAGATTGATATTTTACTTGGTTTTGTAATATTTTTAGGATGAATAAAATGTTCATCAAATTGCATAAATACTTCACGATGCGATGTCTGTAAAGCTTTAAATTTGGCTTCGTGATGGCTGTAAAATACTATCTAAGTAAATGTATATTGTCTGTCGTTGTGTGTCAGGCTAATGTTTTGTATAACCCAAATTAATACTAATATGAAAAGGAAATTAAGAAAAACACGAAGTTGGTTATTTTTTGTATGGATTCTTTGCCTGGTAGTCCCAATAAGAGCTTTTGCTCAGGGATTTGTGGTTAAAGGAGTAGTTGTAGACTCTAACGAGGAACCTATTATTGGAGCCACCGTCATTGAAAAAGGTAATAAGACCAATGGGGTGATTACCGATATGGATGGACAGTTTTCCATTACGGTGTCTAACAAGAAAAAAGTACTTGTCATTACCTATATCGGAATGAAACCTCAGGAGGTGACGGCACAGCCGGGCAAGTACCTGAACATTAAGATGGAAGATGAAGCCCAGCTGCTTGATGAAGTCGTAGTTGTTTCGGTTGGTTATGGCAATGCACGTAAGCGCGATTTGACAGGAGCTATTTCTTCGGTGGGAGAAAATACCTTGAAGAATATTCCGGTAACTTCAGCCTCGAGTGCTCTGACGGGTCGTCTGGCCGGTGTTAGTGTCATTACCTCTGAAGGATCTCCTGATGCTTCTGTAAGCATTCGAGTACGTGGAGGTGGTTCGATTACCCAGAGCAATGAACCGCTTTTTATCGTAGATGGTTTTGAAGTGAGTGGCATTGATGATATTCCACCTACGGATATTGAAAGTATTGATGTGCTAAAAGATGCTTCTTCTACAGCAATCTATGGTGCGAAAGGAGCCAATGGTGTAATTTTGGTTACGACTAAGAGTGGACGTACAGGACGTACGGAAGTTTCGTTTAATGCTTCTGTGGGCTTTAGCAGGATGTATAATGAAACGGAGGTATTGTCTCCTTATGAATATGTTTATTTGCAACGTGAACTGGATTCTTCGGATAGTGCAGGATTTTTCGACCGATTTGGACGTTGGGAAGATATCGAGAACTATAAGGGACGTGAAGGTACCAACTGGCAGGATATGTTATTTGGAAATACCGGTATTAAGCAAAATTATAATTTAAATATAAGTGGGGGAAGTAAGGATTTGATTTACAGCTTGAGTTATACTCACGACGATGAAAGCTACATAATGTCTGTATCTAATTTTAGACGTGATAATTTGAACTTGAAATTAACTAAGAAGTTTGGAGATAAGTTGCGTTTGGATTTTAATGCCAAAATGACGAATAGAGTTATTGATGGTCCAAGTGTATCAAGTGGCTCCAAGTTGCGTGATGCAGTTAAGTACCCCAATGTCGGGACATTGGTCGATCTTTCGGATGAAGATCTGGCGGGTGATGATGAAATCCTGATTGAGAATATTAGCAACTTGAATGACCCGATGTTTAATATTACCAATGAGTATAAAAAGCAGACTAAATTCAATAATACTTATAATGTAGCTTTGGTATGGAATGTCATTAAAGGCTTGGAATGGCGTGCAGAAGGTACATATGGTTATTCTTATGACCGTACCGACAATATTTGGCTGGCGAATACGGGAGAAGCCAATGGTAAGGCTGGACAGCCTGTTGCTCGGCGTCAATACTGGAATGGAAATAATTGGACATTGCGTACGGTTTTAAATTATAAATTCGACATTCAGAAAAAACATCGGTTTGATATTATGGCCGGCTGGGAAGCTAAGCATTCTCAGCGGGATGAAATGGAAATAAATGCAGATTATTATCCGGTAGATTATACGGTAGATAACATTTTAGCTATGTGGAATAATGGAACTTCCGAGCCTACTTATACTACTATCGAGGAGCCGAGTCGTAGCATGTCTTATTTCGGACGCTTAAATTATATATTTAATGACCGCTACTATTTGACTTTTACCTTACGTTCGGATGGTACAAATGTGTTTGCGTCAGGTAATAAATGGGGTATCTTTCCTGCAGGTTCACTGGCATGGCGAATTAGCGATGAAAAGTTTATGGATCCAGTGCGGAGTTGGTTCAGTAATTTGAAATTACGTGCCAGCTATGGAAAATCTGGAAATGCTCGTGTAGGATCTTATTGGAGACAGACCTATAGTCCTGTTACTAATACGAAAAATCTTTATTATCAGAATGAAATAGGGCAAAGCAGCTTACAGCCTGCAACTCGTCTGCGTAACGAGAATTTAACATGGGAGTCAAAATATTCTACGAATATCGGATTGGATATGACTTTCTGGAACAGAGTAAACCTTACTTTAGATCTCTATAATGATGTAACAAAAGATTTGATTATGGAGATTCAGTTACCCTCAAATTCTGGTTATCGGACTCAATACCAAAATTTGGGACAGACTACCAACCGGGGTCTTGAACTTTCTTTGAATGCTAATTTAATCAATAAGAAAGATTTCTTTTTAGATTTTAATTTCAATATCGCTTTCAATAAGAACAGGGTAGATGCACTTTATGGCTCTGACGATACTGAGATGATTGTAAATGGTGACAAGGTGGAAGTAGGTAGCGATAACTATCGTGTATTCGTAGGACAGGAAGTTGGTTTGATGTATGGTTATGTTTGTGACGGAATGTATACGTTTGATGATTTTAATTATGATCCGGCTACTCAACGTTGGGTTCTAAAAGAAGGAGTTCCTGATGTAACCGAAGAACTGTTGACTAATAGTGGTCAATATTTTGGCCCGGGCCATTTGAAATTGAAGGATTTAAATGGAGATGGACATCTTGATGCAGATAACGACCGGCGGGTAATAGGACATGCACTACCTAAGCATACAGGAGGATTTGGCATTTCGGCTGGATGGAAGGGACTTGACCTTACAGCTTTATTCAACTGGTCGTATGGAAACGATGTATTCAATGCCAATAAAATAGATTATACTTCGTATGTAGGTTCAAAGCGTTATCAGAATATGAGTTCAGAAATGAGTCTGGATCATCGTTTTACAACCATTGATCCGGCTACAGGATATAATATTTATTATGGTGTGCATGCCGATCCGGTCCGTTTGCAAGAACTCAATGCAAATGCTACTATCTGGCATCCGTTGATGAATAATTCGATTATGACGGATTGGGCTATAGAAGATGGTTCTTTCTTACGCTTAGGAACGCTGACATTGGGCTATACGCTTCCTCAGAATTTTACGCGTAAGTTTGGAGTTCGTAATTTACGTTTTTATGCTACCGGTAGTAATTTGCTGTGTATTACCGGATATAGCGGACAAGATCCGGAAGTAAATACAAGTTCCAATAAGATGATAATGGGATTTGATTATTCGGCTTATCCTAAATCACGTTCTTATATAGTAGGTGTAAATGTAACATTTTAAATAACATAGTATAATGAAAAAATATAAATCAATCATATTATTGTTTGGATGTCTGTTTATGACTTCATGTAGCGATTTTCTGGATACAGAATCTCTTTCAGAACAAACGGGAGAAGTAATCTATGAAAATGAAGGTATGACACGGTCTGCAATAATGGGTATTTATTCTCAATTATGTGATACGTATGTATACGGACAAAAGATGTCTGTTAACTGGCAGGGAGTTTCCGATATAGAATTGGCTAGTGGATATCAAAATGACCCTTCCGTTTCGGGTGCTGATAATGGCATTGCCAATTATTGGTGTAACTGGTACTTGGAGAATACAAAGTGGGAAGGTATTTTTAAAATGGCTGAATTAGCCAGTACAGCTGTCGACGGATTGCGGAAATCTACTAAATTGTCTGAATCGAAAACCTTGCAGGGGTATTTAGGGGAGGCATTGGTCTTGCGTTCATTGGCCTATTTTGAACTGGTACGCCGTTATGGAGATGTTCCTTATAAAGAAGGTATGTCTAATTCGGATCTTTCGAATGTCTACGCAGGAAAGACAGATCGTGATAGTATCTATTCTTGCATTGTAAAGGATATGGAGGAGGCCATTGATTATTTACCTTGGATGGGAACTTCGGACTACAATAGTGAACGTGTGACTAAGGGCTTTGCAAAAGGTTTGTTGGCTCGTATCGCTTTATTTGCCGGTGGTTGGTCTGTACGCGACGGAAATGTTTTTGATGATACCAATGTAGAACACTATCCCAATGTTGAAGGTAATCCGGGTATGGCAGAACTAAATGGATTTTATGTAGGACGTCCTAAAAACTGGCGTGACTATTATGAAATAGCTGAGCAGCAATGCGCGGAATTGATTGCGGACCCGGAAAATCCTCATGCCCTGGATCCGGATTATGGAGATATTTGGAAAACAGTATGTGGATTAGGTTATAATGCATACAATGAGAACTTGTTCGAAGTTGCTAATGGTGTAGGATATAGCGGCGACATAGGTACGTTGATGGGACGTGCCATGGATGGAAATCTTGGTTACGGACAAAGAGGATTCGGAGGTACTTATGTAAGTACAAATGCTTATTATTTCTATTCATTCGATCGTGCAGATAAACGCCGTGATTATGCTTGTTATTGGCCTACTTATAAGAAAGATTCTGATGTGGATGGTGGAAACCGTGAAGTGATGAATAATGATATCATGAATGTTCGTTTAGGTAAATGGTGCTTCTGGTGGACATCTGATACGTATCGTAGCATTGCTGCCACAGCTACCAGCCGTACTCCGACTGGTATCAACTGGATTATCATGCGTTACTCTGATGTGTTGCTGATGTTTGCAGAAGCTAGTTATGCATTGAGCGGCAGCGCAGATAAAAAAAAAACGGGATTACTCCGCGACAAGCACTGGAAATGGTACGTGAACGTGCATTTGGAGCCAGCTCTCCACGGGTCTCTTCTTATGATACAGATTTCTTTGAAGCCATAGTAAATGAACGCGCATGGGAGTTTGGAGGTGAAGGTATCCGTAAATTGGATCTGATACGTTGGGGATTATTGGATACCAAGATTGAAGAAATGAAGAAAGCCATGTTGTATATGATGGATGGTACGAAGACAGTACAGATTTTTGATAAGACGTATAATCCAGGCGATTTTCCTCATGTATTATATTATACATACGAAGGTAGTGATTTGAATGGGGAATTTATAGACTGGTCGTCTGTGAATTTCTATACCAACAGAAATGCCAATCCGAACCCTAAGGCTTATCGGGAGATACGATGGTTCCCGGGAAATTATTGGGAACGTAAAAATGAGAGTGATGCAAAGACGCTAATTCAGAATTCGGCTAAAGTTTGTGCATGTGCTTCTGGATTACGTGCTTCTTACGATTATACTGAATTGTTGCAAGGATTGCAATGGGGAACTCAGATTCAAGATTATATCTTGAAGAATATAAGTCAGATGGGAAATGGCAAATGCAATTATCGTCACCTCTATCCAATTTATTATGAGGATGTTTATAAGTCGAATGGATATTTGTCCAATTCGTATGGGTATTGATTCTTAATTTTATTAAAGTTGAAAATTATGAAATTAAATAGGCTATTGATTTTAGTTGGATTACTCAGTCTTTTGGTTGTCTCTTGCGAGGATCCTAATAACTGGGGATATGATGTAAATTATGACAGAATGTATCGTCCGATTCATTTTGAAACGGTGGAAGAAATGCCAACATCTGTGATTGTCAGCTTTACAGGTGTGATAGGAGCTACCAAATATGTTTTTGAATTTAGCGAAGGAGATAGTCTTCTTTTTAATAATATTGTGCGTACGGATACGGCCCTGGTTGATACGTTGACTGCTTATAAGCAGGAAAGCACAATAACGGCTACTGAATATCGCGTATTGTTTGAAGACCTTCATGGAACAAGTCGGTATTCAATCCGAATAAAAGGAGTAGATGACCTTACAGGCAAAGAGTCGGGATGGACACCTCTTTGTTTTGATACACCTGCCGAACAGATTTTTACACAAGTTGTTCCTGGCATTACTAGTGCTACCTTGCAATGGAATGTTGAAAAGGAAGCTACAAACATTCGGTACGGACAACTCATGTCGAATGCCGATACGTCTCTCGATCCTGATACGATTTGGATAGGTGATCATCCGCTGACGGATGTTGAGTTGCAGGCCGGACAATTGATCATCTCAGACTTGCAGATTGGAACCAATTATGTTGCTCAAATCTTGAACGATGGCATTTTACGAGGAACCTATAATTTCCGTACGTTAGGTTCTGCAACTTCTACCTTAATTAAGGTAATGCCCGGGGCCGATATTAATACTGTTTTGGCAAATGCTGCTGGTACTGCTGAGGCTCCAATGGATGTAACGTTAGCATTTGAAGGAGGATTGAGTTATGAAATAGATGAAATTGTTATTCCAGAAGGTATTGGCAATCTTTATTTCTCTGGTAATATCGTAAATGGGAAAAATCCGCTTTTGAAGATGAGTAAGTTTACTTTCTCTGCTCCAATGGGAAATTTCTATGTGCAATATATGGATATTTTGAGTAACGGAGGATCTCAATTCCTTGTAGAAATAGGTAATGGTAATTGTTTTACAAATATTACTTTCGAAGGATGTACTGTCTCTGATGTGCCTCGAAGCGTTATTCGGATGAACTCTAATGATGCAATGGCCGAAAGTATAAATATTAACAATTGCATACTGAAAAATATAGGTTTGAGTGGATATGGCTTACTGAATATCGGAAAAGCTGGAGCATTAAATTCTATTTCTATAACGGATTGTACATTATGGGAAATTGGTGATCAGATTATTGATTTGCGTGTCGCTCTATCTGAGTTTGAGTTCTCTAATTGTACTTTCTATAATAACGTGACAAGTATTCCTAAAATGTTCCGTCTGGACAAGCAGCCTAAAGTAATTATTGTTACCAATTGTATTTTCTCTGGAGCCAATGGAGGTAGTAAAGTAAATTCAGGCAATAGCGATTATTCTGGTTGGTTAAGTTATGCAGGTTGTTATGTTACATCGGATATGGTAGTTGATAGTAAGGAATTTACAGATGCTATTAGCTTGGAATATACAAGTGATGACTTGTTTGTTGATCCGACTAATGGAGATTTCCACTTCAAGCCAGAATTGAAATTTGAGGGTGAAGGTGTAGCCGGAGATTCACGTTGGTGGATGAATTAGGCTTGATTGAAATGTTATGATAAAACTATATCAGTGGAGAGTGATGCATCATCAACTTTACTGATATAGTTTTTTTTGATTATTTGGAAGATAAAGAAATTCAGCATTTGTCAAGTATCGATTTGTCGATTCCTTCCAGCGCGAGCAGACTCATTTTTCGGGAAACTCCTCCGGCATATCCGGTCAGACTGCCGTTGCTGCCTATTACGCGGTGGCAGGGGATGAGGATGCTTATCGGGTTATGCCCGAGCAATTTCCCTGTAGGCATATAGATAGTGTCGGGAAGATATCGTAAACTTTTGTACAGAAAAAAATATCTTTTGTACAAAATTTAAAAAAACGTCGAAAGGTTTTTCCTGCATTGTCCCGTTGTTTGTACAGTTTGTCACAATAAGCATTTTGTATTGTAATATAAATAAATTCGTTTTTTAGTTGTAAACTTTCTTATATCTTTGCCTTATCTAAAACTATGAATTTGTATGGGGAAGAGTTTATTTCTGATTGTGATGTATATGCTATGCAGCCTATGGTACTTGGCTGCACAGGGACTTGTTAATGTAAAACACTATTCTGTAAAGGATGGGTTATCGCAAAATACAGTTCAGGGAGTATTGCAAGACAATGAAGGTTACTTATGGATGGCAACCTGGAACGGATTGGAGAAATTCAATGGTTACTCCTTTAAGAATTATAAGACCTATCCCACAGACAAAGTTAAGCTTCAATACAACCGTCTGGTTAATCTGCAGTTGGGAGGAAACCAGATGCTGGTATGTCAGAGCTATGACAGGAAGGTCTATCTGTTCGACATGCGCCGGGAATGCTTTGAGGATGTATTTGTTTATCATCCGGAAGTGAAGTCCTGTGCAGCTGCTTCGAAAATAGTTTCTCTGCCGAATGGGATAGTATGGATTGTGGATGCGAATGGCGATTTATGGCGTATAGATTGTTACAGATATAAAGACAAGGGAGGAGTGGTATATTTGCCTGCTCACTCGGATGCAGAACGCAAGCGATATGTGTTTACGGTGTCACTCGATGTCTGGGGGAATGAATGGGTGCTGACAAGTAAAGGTTATTGGGTATATGGAAAAGACACCTTGAAAGGAAATGAGGCCTATCGTTATGCTGTTAGTGCTGGCAATCGATTCTTTGTGGCAGATATTGGCAGGAAACTGATGGAATATTCTCCCGAAAAAGGGCTTTGTCCCGTACGTTTGTCTTGCCCGGTAAAAGATATCCGACAGCTTGTTTCCCTTTCCGGCGGATTGCTGGGCATCGTGATGAAGAGAAACTTTACAGTCTATCATCCTGCAGACGGAAAGTCGGTTTCATTGTTTCTGGACGAGTCACAGGAAGATTTTCAGCCTGATTATATTTTTCAGGATTCGAAAAAAAATATATGGATACAAAATGGGCTGAAACACATAGTCAAGTTAGATCCAGAGTGCCGGAGGGCTGATTTTTTGGACTATCCTCGCCGAGGGACAACCAAAGATGACCCTTGTTTTATTCACGAAGACGAATATGGACATATATGGGCTTATTTTACGGGTGGTTTTTTCTCTTATTACAATCCGAAAGAACAGGTGTTTGAGCAAAGTTATACCTTGAGCGATGCCGATAAGAAGATGTATGAAGGTATTAACCGGGTTTTCTGCATAGACAACCATAAGAATGTATGGATGGCTCAGGAAGGTGGAATAGACCGTATCGCTTTTCCGAATACCAATTTTGAGTATCTCAGCAGATCCAGTGCATTGGTCAGAGGTCTGTATATCGATTCTCGTGAAAGAATCTGGGTAGCGACAAAGGATGGTATTGTGAAGGTATACAACAAGGACTTTGGATATTGTGGAAACTTACAGTCGGACGGTAGCATCGTAAAAAATCCTTCGGCAGTATTTGGAGCAAATGTGTATTCTTTCTTTGAAGACCGTCGTAGAAATATCTGGATAGGAAGCCGTGGAAACGGACTGTTTGTGGGAAAGCCTCGTGGAGAAGGGTATATCTTGAAACACTATCGGGCAGAGGAGAATCATGCAGATGGCATAAATTGTAATTCTGTGTATTCTATTGCACAAGATCGTTTCGGACATATTTGGGTAGGAACCTATGAAGGCGGATTGAATCTTGCCGTTGGGGAACCGGACAACCTGCGGTTTGTAAATGTGAACAATCGATTAGGGAAAAACTATCCCCAGGGAAAATGTATGCGTGTGCGCAGTGTCTGTCCGCTTTCGAACGATGTGATACTTGTGGGAACAACCGACGGATTGATTTCTTTCTCTTCACAGTTCGATCGTCCCGAAGATATTCACTTTTATTTGAATGACTGTGAATCGAACCGTGAGAACAGCTTGAGTGATAACGATGTGATGCATATTCTGGAAACTTCCGGCGGACAAGTGTATATCACGACATTCAGTGGAGGAATCAGTCAGGTAGAGCTGGGTGGGTTGTTGTCCAGCAAAATAGATTTCTTCCACTACAATAAGAAAAACGGTCTGCCTTCGGATATTGCCTTTGCCTTGGTAGAAGATAACAAGCGTAGGCTGTGGATTACGTTCGAAAATTTCGTTTGCAAATTTTCTCCCGAGAAATCGGAGTTCGAGGTGTATGATCACTTCAATGTTAATTCAAATTTAATTCTTTCGGAGGTTCCTCCGGTGATAGACCGATCAGGAAATATGTATGTAGGCTGCAATGAAGGGGCTTTGCGTATCGATCTGGAGCAATTGAAAAAGACAGTATTTGCGCCGAATATAGCCTTTACAAGTCTGAGTATACAGCAAAAGGGAGGAGTGTCGGCAAGGAATTCACTGGTAAATGATACGTTGACACTGGAGCCCGACGAGCGTAATATTACAGTTTCGTTTGCGGCACTCGATTTTACCAAACCGGCCTATTTGGAATATGCCTATCGGATAAAAAAATTGAGCGACGAATGGATATATATCGGTAAAAACCGTTCGGTCAGTCTGGTCAACCTGTCGGCAGGAGATTTTGATCTGGAGGTGAAATCGAACAACAGCGATGGTGTATGGACAGACAACGTCAAGGTGTTGCATATTCACGTGAAACCTACCTTCTGGGAAACCGGTTGGGCGTGGGTACTATATGTGATCTTTTTCCTGTTGACTCTTGCCTTGGTTTCAGGAATTGTGGTTTATATATGGGGATTGCGTAAAAAAATCGGTTTCGAGAAGCAGCTTACCAATATGAAACTTCGTTTCTTTACCGATATATCGCACGAGTTGCGTACTCCGCTTACGCTCATTGAAGGTCCTATAGAAGAAGTGCTCGAACAGGAAAAACTTTCGCCCGAAGGTTTGGAGAACATGCAGGTGGCGAAGCGTAACACCGAACGTATGCTTCAACTCATCAATCAACTGCTCGATTTTCGCAAGATACAGAACAATAAAATGAAGCTTTACATAGAGCAGGTGGATGTTGTAGCGCTGGCACACAAGGCGTATGCCGATTTTGTCGGTATGGCACATCAAGAAGACATAGATTTCCGCTTTGTCTCATCTCAGGAGGAGATAAAGATTTATACAGACAAGGATAAGTTTGAGAAAGTTATGTTCAATCTGCTTTCGAACGCTTTTAAGTATACTCCCAAGGAAAAGTCTATTTGGCTGATGGTCGAATTGCAGACCGATAGGGTATGGATACGGGTGAAAGATGAAGGTAAAGGTATCGATATTGGAAGCCTGAGCAAACTGTTCGATCGTTTTGAAACGTTCGGAAGTGAACGTTCTACGGTTTCTACGGGGATAGGGCTTTCGCTGGTACATAATCTGGTAGAGATGATGCATGGCAAGGTTGAGGTTGACACGGCCTTGGGACAAGGCAGCACATTCAGCGTTTCATTGCCTTTGGGAATTGAAGCTTATCGCAATGATGCAAATGTAGAGTTTATCTTGAATGACGGCAGCCTGAATGCTTCTTCCGAACAGCAGGAACAGGAAGACGTGCAGGAATCGAAGGACATAACTATATTGGTTGTAGAGGATAATGAAGAGCTGCGTCATTTCATTGTTCATATTCTTCAGAAAGAATATCGTGTACTAGAAGCCCCGAACGGACGTCTCGGTTTGGAAAA
>ENA-OOQR01000146-OOQR01000146.1-human-gut-metagenome-genome-assembly--contig:-NODE-146-length-14012-cov-2.159633_pt1 | contig 14012 bp, 8 predicted proteins | sample MGYA00241268_ERZ501175 | MGnify/ENA primary metagenome ERZ501175 (study PRJEB25962, sample SAMEA2042491) | human gut metagenome | biome: human gut; feature: human-associated habitat; material: faeces...
ATTTTGTCCAGTCGACCTCCGTACAACCGCACGAAGAAGTTACTTTCGAAATAACCAGCGGTTTGTCACCTGTATTGGTAAAATGATAAGTAATGGTCACCGGATTGCGCCAAAGCACATATCCTAACTCCTGCACATTCTTGTCGAATGTAATTTTCGGCTGTGCCTGAGCAGCCAAGACAGCGGCAAACAATATATTGAGAATAAATAAAATACGTTTCATCTTTCAAAGTGTTACTTGTTTAGAGTGAACAAAGATAACTAGAAAATCAAAGACGAACAAAGGTTGCTAGTGAATTAATATAAATTTGCCGATACAGCAGGGAAAAGAAAAGCAGGCTGAAACAGCCTCTTCTACAGAGAGAACTGCCTCAGCCTGCCTCTTTTTATCGATTTTTATTCTACAGTCAATGTCTGCCCTCCGGTGTGTCCGCTGAACTCAGGAGCGTAAACCGACTGGATGGTTGCAGCACCAGCCTGATAAATTCCCGAGCGATCCAGATAAACAGTATACTCCAGCGTATACGTTCCCTTCGGCATCCGGTCGATAAAGAACTCGGTAGAAGCGTCGCGATTCACCTGATAATATCCTACTCCGTTGTTCCATCGATAGCCGGACAACTGCGTATCGGGTTCCATGCAGGCAGCACGCTCATCCTTCACCCGAATAAAATCCATGTCGCGGTCGGCCTTTATCGTCAGTCGTACCGTCATCTTATCTCCGGCGTGCAGAACCGTCTTTCGGGAAATCTGCTTACCGTCCCTCCACCATTCACGTGCGACCGAAACACCATTTCCTTTTGCCGGAAGCACTTTATCCATCTCTTCCAGATATTGTGCATATACAGCTCCCCAGCCTATGCCGGTTCCCGATTTCGAAACGACCACACGTTCTACATGCGTATCTGTTCCAGTCAGTGTCTTTCGGGTATATCCCAATACATCGTCGGGCGTCCGTACCTCCACGTTACCAGCTACTGCTTTCATCGTTCCATTTACTTGCAACCGGTTACCCGAACCATTCAAGAAAGCATATACCGCATCGGCTGTAGCAATGCTACTTTCCCACACCTGAACCTGCTTCTGCTTGAGCAACCAAAGCTTCATGCCTGCCAGCATATCCGCATCGGGGGCAATCTGCTGAATGGCTTCCATGGCAGCTACCTGTGCAGGGATTCTGTAATTATTCCATGAATATGATGCTTTCGGCGTATCGAAATATACACCCATCTGCGGCGTACTTACCGTATATTCCTTGATAGACTGAACCAGTTCCTGTGCCTGACGCTGTCTGCCACCGGCTTGCATAATAAGCCCAATCATCGCCTTCTCGCCGATAGAATACTCAGCCGAACGGTTTTCCAGCCTGTCCGTCATGTAGGCATTCACCTGCTTGTCTGCCAGCAAAGCAGCCTGCTTGTCGAGGGCACAAACGTAGAGATAGTGTACCACCTGACTGTTGGGAACAAGAGTTGTCGCACCTTCCTTTTCCAGTTTCTTCATTGTTTCATAATCTTCCTTCACAGCTTTCTGCAAATAGCCCAAGGCCCGCGTATACATCGGAGCAACCTTTCCGTCCAGTGTCACGTTCATGTGCTGCAAACGTGCCAGCATCTCCACTATCTGCGTTGTAATATAGCGGCTGCCTGTCATGCCTTTATACCAGCTCCATGAGCCATCGGACAATTGCAACTCCTGCAAACGTTCTATCGAAGTGCGCAGACGGTTGTCCATCGAATTCAGATCGAACAGCAACGCAATACGCCGCTTCTGTTCGGATTCTTCCGTAGCTTCAGAAATCCACGGAGTTTCTTCGAGCAACAGATTTTTCAAATCCTGATTGCGTTCGAGGTTACTCAACAGGGTTTCCTTGCTGCCTCCCTGAGCCATCCAGGTATCGAATACTTGCTTGATGCGGGGATTTGCCTTCACAATAGCCGCAGCCAGTGAATTGGCATAATAGGCAGTCGCCCACGAAAGTGCATCTTCTTCTGTCGGATTGCCGACAACAGGCAGTGCCTGCACCGCATACCAGTCGGGATTGGCCGTCAGTTCCACCGTCAGCCGTCGTTCGGTAGCCGTCTTGCTCTGCTTGTTGAACAAGTCTTCCGTTCCGACTTCCGTCATGCTTTCTCCATCCAACTGCACAGGAACGGTTTCCGTCATCCACTGTTTGTCGGTCAGTACCGGCAGATAATGCTGCTCACCGTCGCTATATTCTCCCGCCTCAGCAGTAATCCGGCAAACCAGCATATCGTACGTATCCGGAATCTGGCAGTCGAACCGTACGACTCCCGTTGTTCCTTCTGCCACATTGAACGGCTGCTGATAGTCGTACACCACCTCTTCCGTCACCGGATCGTATAGTTTAATACCGGCATTTCCTTCAATCTTGTCCATCGACAGATTGACCAATGAGGCAGCAATAACGGTACGGTCGCCTTTACGAACGAAGCGAGGCATATTGGGCTGCACCATAAACGGCTTGCTCGTCTTCACGGTCTGCGTCAACATACCGTAATCGACAGCCTGCGTATGTGCCAGTCCCGTGAACTTCCACTCGGTCAACGCATCCGGCACGGTAAAGACAATACTTACACCTCCCAGCGAATCGGTCCGCAGGTTCGGATAGAAAAAGGCCGTTTCGGCAAAGTTTTCACGCACTGGAATCATTGCTTCTTCATCCTCCGCAGCTTCTACGGCAGCATCATTTTCTACAATCTGCAAGACGTCCTCCACTTCGGCACTGCCACTATCTTTTTTAAAGTTAGACGATATTACATTCGGAGCAGCAACTACAGCCGATTCCTCTACAGTCATGGCTGGCTGAAACTTCATCTCTACGACATCTCCTGCGCTCTGTTTGGCAAGCATACGGGTAGAAGTACCCAGCAAGTTGACACCTCGCGTATAAACGGTTCCAGAGAATACCAGCAAAGAACTATATTCACCATTCAGCAAATCCAATCCCGTATAAGTTCTTACGTATGGAAAACCTCCATACATGCCGACACGCTGACTGGCCGACAACATACCTGCCTGAATCCACGGAACGGGACGAGAGAACCAAAGGTTAAAACGCCAGTCGTGCTGGTACAGCTTATCGAGCGAAGCATCGTAAAGCGATGCCATCAAATTGGCTCTTACCGGCTTTCCCGTAGCATCCGTCACACGCATCCGCCATTCTTCCTGACTGCCCGGCTGCAATTTATCTCTAAAAGTTTCCCATTTCAACGTCAGTTTCTTTTCCGGTTCCGGTCGGATGATTGTCGCCTGCCTGCTGTACAGACTACCGTTCCGCATAAAAGCAAAGTTTACAGAAATGCCATCACCATACATTTTCTGATAGGGATAGCTGAACGTTTTGATTTCATCACTCAGCGTCAGTCGTTGAGAAGCAATTCGTTTGTTTCCACTATACACGTCGACCAGCAGATAAACATCCTTTTCGCTGGTTCCAACATACAAAGTCGCCGGAGCCGAATCGCTGAATTCGTTTCCATCCTGATAGAACCAGTCGACAGCCGGATAAGGAAGTCGAGTATCCAAGCGTGAGAACAAAGTAAAATCCTGTTCCGCCGTACAAGTCCGTCCCTGCGCATCCGTTGCCGAAATCTCGATACGATATTTACCGGAAGGCAATGCCAGCAGGTCGGAAGGTACAAACGACTGCTGTGCCACAGCCTTACCCTCCAGTTGCTGCTTACCTTTGTTACCTTCCTGATCCAGTGCAAACACACGGTAACGAACCTCTGTCTTTACAGGAGTACCGTTCAGATTCAATGCCATGAACTGCACCTTCTCCTGTTTTTCACGCATAACGAGATCCGACAGTCCTCGTATCTGCAAGCCCAACGACTGTTCGCCTACCGGAAGAGATAAAGACCCAGACTGTGTTTCACTGGCACCATCCGTCACCTCCGCCTGTACTTCATATACATAATAACGGTAACCCAGTCCACCCCAATCGGTTGTTTCGGGAGCAGTAAGTACCATGTTCACCCGAAACTGTCCATCGGCATCGGTCTGAACTTCTCCAGTTTCCAACTCAACCTTATTGATACCTCCCATGCGGAACCAAGTTCTTTCGGTACGTGAAACCGTATATCTCACCCTCGCCATGCGGACAGGTGCGCCGGCAAACGTCTTTGCCTCCCCTTTTACGGTAAGGGAATCGCCCATATTGTACGTATCTTCGTAAGGAGTAAAGACCACATCGAAAGTAGGGCGCTTGTATTCTTCGACCTTGATAATGGCAGAAGCTCCGTCTGTCGACACATAATACGTGCCGGGAAGCAGGTTCTGCGGCAAAACAAATTCGCCCGACAGTACACCAAAATCGTCGGTCGATGCCGCACTCTCCGCCACACTTTGTTCGGAAGAATACAATTTCAGGGAAGTCTTTTCTCCCTTGACCACCCGAAGAGAATCACCGTTCTGTTCGTAAACCATACCGGAAACATAGACTTTCTGTCCCGGACGATACAGCGAACGGTCGGTAAACAAGTTCACTTTTTTCTTCCATCCTTGTACCGTTTCCCTGACAAACGATGCGTTTCCTCCTATGCTCGAGATGGCAGCAAAGTCGTTTCCTGCCGTACGAATATTGTAATAAATCCTGCCCAAGCGGGGAATGTCGACCATCGTACTGCCTTTTCCATCGGTTTTGTATACCTGAAGAACGCTGTATTCGTTGCTGTTCAACCGATACGTAACGACTTCCGCTCCCGGAACAGGCTTACCCGTTAGCTTATCCACCACAACAAACTCCTTGCGTTCCTCGGACACAGGAATGCTGATGCACTGATAAGGAGAAACAAACAGCAGTGAATAATCGATGCCTTTCTCCGCCTCTTGAGGAATCTGTTTCAGCATGTAAATCCCTGCTTCGGGCAAGGTATAGTGCAATACCGTGTCACGCTTTTCGTAATCGGGAGTCGGCGATAAAGCATAATGGCGAGAAGCTATTTTAGTTCCGTAATTCTTTATCAAGGTTTCTTCCTTCAGATTGCCGCGAAGCAACGAAGAAGCAGGTGAAATCTTCAGACGATACAGTTCGAAAGATACACCTTTCAGGTTGGCATACGTCACATTGATATCTGCTTCCTGCTTAGGATATACCAGCGGAATATTGACCGAAAGATACGGACTGGAAGCAAAATCGATGTATGAACGCAACTGAGATACCCATTCGTGCTCAGGGTATTTCTTTATTCCTTCGCGTGCAACCTCAACCGACTTAAGTGGCTGATTGTTCATGCGGTAAACATGTGCCAATTTTACATATACATCGGCGCAGACAGGCAAATCCTTGTACTCCTCTGCCAGCTTACGCAATTCTTCCACTACTTTCTCCGGTGTCAGTGCCTCACGCACAATACTACTTCCTGCACCTTCCCAGCAGTACAACACCCGCGCTTCTTTGGTAAGCAAAGCCGCCTGACGATTATTATTGTCGCCATAAAACGTTATTAAGTCATCGTACAAAGCCAATGCTTCCGACACACACTTCTGACAATCGCCCACAAAACGATAAGCCGACAACCGATCGATTGCCTGCCGCGAAAGCAGGTCGAACATATTATCATTCAGGTATTTCTCACTCAGTTCGCCGGAAGTGGTCATCGGACGGAAGTCCTTGGCAGAAGCCTCGCCCAATGCCTCCTTGTCTTTCAGTGAAAGACGGAAATACCGTATGGCATCATCTTCCGTACCCAATTGCTGATTATCCAGTATCAGACTACCCATTATATGATTCAGTGCGGCACGAGCCACCAAATCCGTTTCACTTTCCGCCCATCGCCGGATACCATCGTACTCTGCCTGTGCGCTATCCGGAGTAAGCCGGATGCGTGATTCAGCACGTACAATGTAAGCCTTCATCATTTGAGGGATGTTCTTTTCACCTTTCGCCTTAGTGTATATTTTATCAACTACACTAATTACTGTTTTCGGCAAGTCCTTCTTCTGGCTTGCTTCTACCTCTTTCCAAAGTTCATCGTAACTTTGTGCCTGCAAGATAGAAGGGAATAAACTGATAAACAGCACTAGCCAGCTCAACAGATGTACTTTCTTCATATTGTGCATAGTTTGGTTTCACATAACATTGTTCTATAAAGAAAAGAATTATTTCCTTAAAGGCTGCACTGATTTTAATTAAATTATCTGAAACTCCGCCTAGCTTTCTCTGAAAACAGCAAAATGTCACATTTATCAGCTGAAACTTCTTTCGAACCCCCGCCGAGGTTTGAAAAGAAACATGCCCATGTTTGCTCCAACTTCCGCCCACGTTTTTCCTAAAACCTGCCCATGTTTTTTTAAGATATTCCATAGAAAAAGGAGAATACCCTCCTTCACTTTTGCAGAAAGAGAGCATTCTCCTTTATATATGTTTCGCGTATTTACTTATTTATGCGTCTTTACAACCTGAGTCGGTGCCAGTTCAGCATTCCGTTTTTCGGTTTGTGCTACGACATTGCGTGCCAGTTCCAGGAAAGCCTGTCCGGTAACAGAGGTTTCATCCAGCGCAACCGGTGTTCCTTTATCTCCGTTTTCGCAGATACTCTGTACAATAGGAATCTGTCCCAGCAACGGCACATGCAATTCTTCTGCCAGCCGTTTGGTTCCTTCCTTACCGAAAAGATAATATTTGTTCTCAGGAAGTTCTGCCGGAGTAAACCATGACATATTTTCTACCAGTCCGAGGATAGGAACATTCACCTTATCATTCATGTACATATTGATACCCTTACGTGCATCGGCAAGGGCAACTTCCTGCGGGGTACTTACAATAACAGCTCCCGTAATGGCAAGCGTTTGAAGCAGAGTCAGGTGAATGTCACTGGTACCCGGAGGAGTATCAAGAATAAAATAGTCAAGATCTCCCCATTTCGCATCGCCAACCAATTGTTTCAAGGCGTTGCTTGCCATACCTCCACGCCACAAAGTAGCCTGATCCGGATCGACAAAGAAACCGATAGAGAGCAGTTCGATGCCATATTTCTCAATCGGCACGATCAAATCACGGCCGTCTACCATTTCTGCATATGGACGAGCATCCTCTACCTGAAACATCTTAGGCACAGAAGGACCGAAGATATCGGCATCGAGCAAACCAACTTTATAGCCTAACTTGGAAAGTGCTACAGCCAGATTGGCTGCTACTGTAGATTTACCTACTCCACCTTTACCGGAAGAAACGGCTATCACATTCTTCACCTGCGGAAGCATTTTTCCCGGTTCCGGACGAGCCGCCTGACGGCTTTCGGTAGCGATTGTCACTTCTACCTCCTTCGATACGTAGGTATGAATAGCTGTTTCGGCAGACTTGACTACCGATTTCATAAACGGATCGGTCGGTTTCTCAAAAATCAATGAGAAGCTTACCTTCATCCCGTCGATACGAATATTGTCGGCCACCATTTCGGCTTCCACAATATTCTTTCCATTTCCCGGATAACGCACCGTTGCCAGTGCATCAAGAATCAGTTTTGGATAAAGTGTCATCATATTTACCTATTATTATTTACTTGTTTTCAGTCCGCTGCGCTTACTGCGATTATAACTACGGTAATCATCCAGTTCGATTTCTACGTCAGGTTCCTGTAGCTCTCCTTCCTGCGGCAAGCGGAATTTAATGTACTTTATATTCAATCCCCGATCCAGCCATTGCTGTTCGTAATAGGTACGGATGCTCAAAATATCGTCATCCATCCCCGAATGATACAAATCGTCGGTGATAAATTCTACCGGCAACTTATTGGCTTCTATCATGTACTTGGTATAAGTAAACATGAAATTGCTGTCCGTTTTCAAATGTACCAGTCCATCCGGCACAAGAAACTTACGGTAACGGTTCATGAAATACGTAGAAGTCAGTCGCTTGGTAGCTTTCTTCATCTGCGGATCGGAGAACGTCAGCCAGATTTCACTCACTTCTCCCGGAGCAAAAAAGCGGTCGATGATTTCGATGTTGGTTCTTAGAAAAGCCGCGTTTTTCAGTCCTTCATTCAGGGCTTCGGTAGCTCCCGTCCACATACGTGCACCCTTTATATCCACCCCGATGAAATTCTTGTCGGCATAACGTCGCGCCAATCCCACGGTATATTCACCCCGACCGCACCCTAACTCCAGCACAATCGGATTCTCATTTTTAAAGAAATCGCGGTTCCATTTTCCTTTCATCTCGAACGGAACATCATCTACTACCGAATACGGATATTCGAACACATGCGGATATTCCGCCATATCTGCAAACTTTGCCAGCTTTCCTTTTCCCATCTTTACTGAGTTCTTCTTGTTTTGGGCACAAAGGTACGTTTTTTCGCCGGAACGGACAAAAAAGAATCACCATAGAAAACAGCGGACAGACAGAGGTCTGTCTTCCTCTGCCTGTCCGCATATACTGTGGTGATTTATAAATTAATTATTATTCTCTTCTTCGCTTACATATCTATCGCTTAATTCTGCCTTCAGGTCTTCATAGAAAGCAGCACGAGCCGTATTCATGTAAGGTTGCAAGAACAGCAATCCGATACCCAAAGTCAATATAGATAATAGATCTCCGATTCCAAATGTACATGCACTTAAAATCATCCAGCCGATAAAGCTCAAATCGAGCAGGAATAATTTCATCTTATAGCCGTCCATCATACGCATGCTTTTTTCGATAGCTGCATTGTATTTCAATTCCGGCTCATCCTTTAATATAAAAGGAGTCAAAGCGTATGAATACGATTTGACAATACCTGGAATAATCAACAAGCAGGTCCACAGAATCGTATAGATAGCAACTAAAATCAACGTTCCCCAGACTCTTCCAAAATCTTTGAAGCCATCGAACAGTTTTCCTATGTCAATAGGCTTCCCCTCACGGAACAAGTCGAGAAACAATATTGCAAATCCATACGCAAGCGGATACGTTATGATAATGGCAAGTACACTTCCTGCAACAGGAATGGAACTAACCCCTCCTGCTATCAGCAGATAAACCAATGTAGCAAGCGCAGCCATCATCCAGTTACCCGACAATGTTGTACGCGAAACAGCTCTTAACTCTGAGTTTAGTTTTAACATAGCATTAAAAATTTAAGGTTGATTATTTATAGTTTATCAGTACTAATTACTCTACAATCATTACCCATCCGTACGGATCAGCCTCGTCACCATACTGGATTGCGCGCAGTTTGTTGTACAGCTTTTCACTGACAGGTCCCGGTTTGCCATCTTTTGCAATGACATACGACTTATGGTTTTCCAAATCGTCGATGCGCTCAATCGGACTGATAACGGCTGCTGTTCCACATGCACCGGCTTCTTCGAATGTAGAAAGCTCTTCCTCCGGAATCGGACGGCGTTCTACTTTCAGTCCCATGTCTTCGGCAAGCTGCATCAAGCTGCGGTTTGTAATAGACGGAAGGATAGAAGTCGACAACGGTGTTACGTAAGTATTGTTTTTGATACCAAAGAAGTTGGCAGCACCACACTCATCAATGTATTTCTTTTCCTTAGCATCCAGATAAAATTCGCTGGCATAACCTGCATCGTGCGCCATCTTGTTGGCACGAAGACTGGCAGCATAGTTACCGCCCACCTTGAAAGTACCGGTTCCCAGCGGAGCAGCACGGTCATATTCACGAATGATAACGTACGGATTGGTAGCAAATCCACCTTTGAAATAAGGACCTACCGGAGTAACGAAAATCACAAACAGATATTCGTTTGCCGGATGAACACCAACCTGTGCTCCTGTACCAATCAGCAACGGACGGATATAAAGAGAAGCTCCGCTTTCATAAGGAGGAATGAAACGTTCGTTTGCCTTTACAACCATACGTACTGCCTCACAGAATTTCTCGGTCGACAGTTCAGGCATCAAGATACCTCTACAAGTACTTTGCAGACGTTCGGCATTGGCCTGCGGACGGAACACACGAATCTTGCCGTCTTTACCACGATAAGCTTTCAAACCTTCGAAAGCTTCCTGTCCGTAGTGCAGACAAGTTGCAGCCATGTGAATATTCAACGTTTCTTCCGAACAAAGTTCCAGTTCACCCCATTTCCCGTCACGATAGTAACAACGTACATTGTAATCTGTCTTCATGTAACCAAAAGACAGATTAGACCAATCAATTTCTTTCATTTTACTATAATGTTTATGTTTTACATTCCGTTATAAGTGTTCGAACAAAAGTAAGGCTTATATTTGCAAAATCCAACTTAATCACTGCTTTTTTCCACAGTACTGCCTTCATCAAGCATCTTTTTGATTTCGACATCTGCCTTATACAACTTCTCGCGACAATATTTTATCAGCTTTTGAGCCTCCTTTAAATTGTCGCCCAGTTCATCAATATCGAGTTCATTGCTTTCAATTCGTGCTACGATAGCTTCCAGACGCTTCATAGCCTCGGTATACGTTTCCTTTTTCGCTGCCATAATTATATCACTTTACTCTTAAATTCTCCTTTTGCCACCCGGGTAGTTACTTCATCTCCCGGAAGAAGCTGGGATGCATCTGTCACAGTTTTTCCATTCTTTAGGGTGATGCTATACCCCTTTTTCAACAATAAGTCCGGTGAAGACGATTTCACCTGCTGTTCCAGCATAGCCAAACGGTGCCTCTCTCGTTGCAGAATTGATTCCAACGCCACGGCTATCTGGCGGTCTACCTGCAAACGATACTCCTCTTTCAACAAACGGGTCTGCCATCCCATCTGCAACTGTTTCGTCAATCGCTCCTGACGGAAACGTTCATGTTGCAGACGCATCTGCACCCGTACCGGAATACGTGAAACCCATTGTTCAAACTGTTCCTTCCGGCGAAGAAACAAGGCCGGAAGTTCCTGATAAAAGAACTGAGTATATTCTTCCAGACGCTCTGCTGTCTGCCTCATATGGTCTATCAAAAACTCGGCTGCTGCCGTCGGGGTTTTAACTCGCGTATGAGCTATCATATCGAGCACCGTATCATCACGCTCATGCCCGATACCTGTAATGATAGGCAAGGGAAACTGAGCACAATTGGTAGCAAGCTCGTAAGTATCGAAGCCCGACAAATCGGACGTAGCACCACCCCCCCGGATGATTACTACAACATCCCAGTGTTCGCGCTCCGCATTGATTTTTTCCAGCGCACGGATAATGGAACTTTCCACACGGTCACCTTGCATAACAGCCGGGAACAAACAAGGATAAAAAATAAAGCCAAAAGAATTATGTTCCAGCTGATTACAAAAATCACCATAGCCAGCCGCTGTAGCCGAAGAAATGACAGCGATCCGTTGCGTCAATTCCGGCAACTCCAGCTCCTTGTTCAACGTCAAGACACCTTCTTCATCCAGTCGTTTCAAGATTTCTTTCCGGCGAAGTGCCATATCGCCCAACGTATATGTCGGATCAATATCAAGAACAGTCAACGAATAACCATACAGTTCGTGGAAATCGACACTCACCTTTACCAGCACCTTGATACCCGAAACAAACGCCTGTCCCGTTTCCCGCTCAAAATAGGCCTTCAACGGATAATATACATTGCTCCAGATAATCCCCCGTGCCTTCGCAACTAGCATATTGCCTTTTGCATCTTTCTGTACAAACTCCAGATAACAATGTCCCGAATAATTGGCACGTACATCACTAAGTTCGGCCTGTACCCAATACGTATCGGGCAGGCACGTACGAATACTTTTACGTACCAGTGAATTCAGCTCCAGCAAAGATAAAGAAGAATGTTCCATAAATCCCATAATTTCATCGATGCAAAGATACGGAAAGTTTTTCCCTTATAGGGAATTTTAAGTACCTTTGCTCTGATTTTTAATCGTAAAAATAGTTTCATGACACAAAAAGGAACAGCAACAGAACTGGGAAACCAGCCCATCGGCAAACTATTGATGCAATACGCCATTCCGGCCATTATTGCAATGACCGCATCGTCACTCTACAACATGGTGGACAGTATTTTTATCGGACACGGAGTAGGCGCAATGGCCATTTCAGGTCTTGCCATCACTTTCCCCCTGATGAACCTGGCTGCCGCTTTCGGCTCACTGGTAGGTGTAGGAGCTTCTACCCTCGTTTCGGTGAAACTGGGACAGAAAGATTATGATACGGCGCAACAGATTTTAGGGAATGTAGTATCTCTGAACCTGATTATCGGCATTATCTTTACCATTATCGCACTAGCTTTTCTCGATCCGATCCTGTATTTCTTCGGTGCAAGCGAAGCTACACTGCCTTATGCACGCGACTACATGGTAACCATCCTTTTAGGAAACGTGATTACCCACATGTATTTAGGGCTGAACTCCGTACTCCGCTCGGCAGGACATCCGCAGAAAGCCATGGTGGCCACTATCCTGACGGTGGTCATCAATACCATACTCGACCCGATATTTATTTACGGATTCGGCATGGGAATACGCGGAGCAGCCGTGGCAACCATCCTGGCACAGATCATTTCTCTCTGCTGGCTCATCAAATTGTTCTGCAATAAAAGTGAACTGCTTCATTTCCGCCGAGGCATTTACCGGTTGAAAGGTGTGCTGGTGGAAAACATTATCGGAATAGGATTGGCGCCTTTCTTTATGAATGTAGCGTCGTGCATGATTGTCATTCTGATTAATAAGGGACTGAAACTGTACGACGGCGACCTTGCCATTGGAGCTTTCGGTATCGTCAACCGAATCACTTTCCTGTTTGTTATGATCGTCATGGGACTGAACCAAGGTATGCAGCCCATTGCCGGCTATAATTTCGGTGCACAGCAATATCATCGGGTAAATCACGTCATGAAACTGACCGTCATAGCAGCTACGATTGTCACCACCAGCGGTTTTCTGGTAGGAGAACTGATGCCGGAACTTGCCGTATCGGCTTTCACGACCGACCAAACCCTGATAGATCTGTCGGCACGAGGATTGCGTATCACTGTCATGTTCTTCCCTATCATCGGATTCCAGATGGTAACATCCAACTTCTTCCAGAGTATTGGCATGGCTAAGAAAGCTATTATCCTTTCACTTAGCCGACAAGTACTGATACTGATTCCGTGCCTGCTGATACTCCCTTTGTTCTGGGGAGCGGACGGAATATGGTTCAGCATGCCTATTTCCGATATAACGGCCAGCGTGATAGCCGGTTTCATGCTATACAATCAGTTCAAACAATTCAAGCATAAAGCTGCTCAAATAAACTAAATTGTGATTTTTCTTTGCAAAATGGAACAGGTTTCCTCATAAGAGATGGAAAATATATAATTTTTTATTTATATTTGCCTTACGAACCAAATATCAGTCATTATGAATAATCACTATATCATTAATCTTGGACGTCAACTGGGTAGTGGCGGAAAAGAAATTGGTGAGAAACTGGCTAAAGACTTAGGTATAGCTTTCTATGATAAAGAGCTGATAAACCTGGCTTCCAAAGAAAGCGGACTTTGCAAAGAGTTTTTCGAGAAAGCAGATGAAAAGGCTTCTCAAAGCATATTGGGAGGATTATTTGGAACACGCTTTCCTTTTGTGACCGAAGGTGCCTATCCTTATAATTCATATTTGAGCAATGATTCATTGTTCAAGATTCAGAGTGACGTGATACGTCACTTGGCAGAACAGAAGTCATGCCTGTTTGTCGGTCGCTGTGCCGACTACATTTTACGCGATTTTCCACGCTGTGCCAATATCTTTGTATCGGCTTCGCCTGAAGCACGTATAGAAAGACTGATGAAACTGCATAACATCAGTGCAGAAAAAGCAGAAGAACTGATGGAGAAAGCAGACAAGAAACGTTCTTCGTACTATAACTATTACAGTTACAAGACATGGGGAGCAGCTGCAACCTATCACCTCTGCATCGATTCTTCGGTTTTAGGCATTGACGGAACTGTTGAATTCATCAAACAATTCGTAAAGCTGAAATTACAGCTTCCTTAATTTTTTCACAATCATTGATTCACAATAGTTCGTTAAAAATTAGCCCAGCCTAAGCGGCTCTGGCAGTAAATAAAATGA
>ENA-OOQR01000152-OOQR01000152.1-human-gut-metagenome-genome-assembly--contig:-NODE-152-length-13424-cov-2.107936_pt1 | contig 13424 bp, 7 predicted proteins | sample MGYA00241268_ERZ501175 | MGnify/ENA primary metagenome ERZ501175 (study PRJEB25962, sample SAMEA2042491) | human gut metagenome | biome: human gut; feature: human-associated habitat; material: faeces...
AAATATATAAATTTATCGGATTTACCCCTCAGGTTTTTACGTTGAGCCGTAAAAACCTGAGGAATTCTCAAATCACGCATAAATTTTTGTAGCTAGACCAGAAGGTCCTGATAATTATTGACAGTCCACGACTTGACCCGAAACCTAAAGATTGTCTTATCACCTGTCATGATACCAAAATCTTGCTTAGAAAAAAGGACTAAACAAGCAGCGTTAGTATCTGGCCCATAGCTACGCACTCAATGCACCCAAACATTTATTTACAACATATTAGCTGTCGAACAAATATAAGTACACATTTACGAACTTCTTATCCATCAATTTTAAATGAGCCTATAAGGTTTTTCATAATCCATCACGTACGTAGAAACGTCGTTTCCTATATTACCTGTCTTTATCCAGACATGAAATAAAGACCACGCCCCAGCCAGTCCAAAAGCCTCAGCATGTTTTCAGGAATTTCTCCCGATGTTTTTTTATTTTTTGTACAAAAAATAAAAAAAGACCGGGACGAATTTTTCAGCTCTGCCGGACGTACTTTCCACCACTTCTTATTGCCCCCAAAAATAAGTATATAGATTATAAATAGATATGCTAGGCCATTTCCTAAAACGCTTCGTCTCTTCCGGAATCCGAAAATAAAATGCCTGAAGCCACGCCTCAGCGGGTGAACTATAAAAGTAAAAAATCAAGAAAAAAGAAGGGGAATACATCCCTTAAAAAGAGCGGATTAGATAGATTTATTCCATTCATGCCGGTATCATAAAGTTACAGACTTTTCTTTTTTCGGTATAAAGGAGCCGGAAAACTTCATAAAAATACACTATAAATACATTTTCTCGTTTTTTCTCCTTTTTTGGTTACATTTTCTTCACCAAAATGAAATAAAATAAATTATTTTTTCATCTTATTGCCATTTTTTGTAGTAACTTTGCGAGGCAATGATATTTTAAGACAGATATTATTTTTAAAGAGAGGGAAAATGACTACAAATTTTTATTCAACAAATCAATTTTTATACGAACCTAAACTGCTTTTTCGCAACCTGAAGTCGAGAGATGACTTCTGACGCGATTCCCTTTATTCATCCAGAAACCACCTTGCACTTTCATCGACCTGCCTCACAGGATATGCGTATCCTCGGCAAGTGAAAGTCCTGCAAGCGCACGGATTCCGGAACTATTTTTATAACTTTTGTTTCCTTTGGTCTGCCCTCCAAAATCTTTGGTGAAGATGCTGGAGCGGTTTATGTTGGCGTTATCAGAATCATAACAGCCAGGTTTCTTATTTCCATAACCGGACAGTGCCTACACCTTATTATATAAGGCAATCCGGAAAAGACACTGAAGAAACGCAGGCAAGCCGCTCAAGGGTACCAGAGGAAGCATACCGGATAGAGAAACGAATAAACAACTATTTATTAATCATTAATTTTATATTAACAGGCAAAAGATGAAAAGATTAAGTCTTTGGTTACTCCTTTTTGCAGTGTTAGGCATCCAGTCAGCATTGGCCCAGACGTACAAGGTCAAGGGTAATGTCGTGTCGAAATCCGACAACGAGCCGCTGATTGGTGTATCTATCTTGCAGAAAGGAACTACTAATGGGGTGGTTACCGACATCGATGGTAACTATGAGCTGCAGATCCAGGGTGGTGAAGCCACGTTGGTCTTCTCTTATATCGGTCTGCAAACGCAGGAATTGAAAGTAAACGCACGAACCGGTGTGCTGAATGTCGCCATGGAAGACGACTCACACCTGATGGACGACGTGGTAGTCGTGGCGTACGGTGTTCGTAAGAAAGGAACAATCGCCGGTTCTGTATCGACCGTGAAAAATGACAAGCTGGAAAACGTGCCTGCTCCGAGCTTCGACCAGGCATTGCAGGGACAGACTACCGGTCTGTCGGTCATCTCAAACTCAGGTGAGCCCAGCAAGGCTGCCACTTTCCAGATCCGTGGTACCAACTCTATCAACTCGGGTACCGCACCGCTTTTCATTCTTGACGGTGTGCCTATCTCAAGCTCAGACTTCAATACGATAAGTCCTAGCGACATCGAGTCAATTTCTGTATTGAAAGACGCATCTTCTACCTCTATCTATGGTGCACGTGCAGCAAACGGTGTGGTTGTAATCACTACCAAGCGTGGTCTGTCGATGGACAAGGCCAAGGTGACTTTCCGTGCACAATATGGTTTCTCTCAGCTGGCACAGAACAACTGGAACATGATGAACACTGCCGAACGTATCCAGTACGAAAAGGAAATCGGAATCGATACGGGAAAGGATTACGACGTGCTCTCGCGTACGGACGTAAACTGGCTGGACATGGTGTTCAACGACTGTGCACCGCTGCAGAACTATGAAGTTTCGGTGAACCGTGCTACCGACCGCCTGAACTACTTCGTATCGGGAGGCTTCTACGATCAGGACGGTATCGCACAGAGCTCTACTTTCCGCCGTTACAACATGCGCGCCAACGCCGAAGTAAAGGCTAGCGACTGGCTGAAGGTGGGTACCAACTCGATGGTGGCTTACGAAGAAGTGGAACAGGCCGACGACGGTTCGTATGCGCTGTACACTCCTATCTCGGCTTGCCGCTTCATGCTTCCTTACTGGAATCCGTACAACGAAGACGGCTCGCTGGCTTCGGAAAACGACGGCACATGGACCGGAACAGGTTCGAACCCGATCGAATGGATGGCAAACAATCCGGTAACCAACAAGAAGTACAAGGTGCTGTCTACCGTGTTTGCCGAAATCACTCCGATAAAGAACCTGACTATCCGCGCACAGTTCGGTGCCGATTACTCGCACTCTACCGCATTCATGCAGTCGTTCCCGAGCTACATCATCAACAACGAAATGGGTACGGCAGGACGTAACTCTTCGGACATGCTGAACCTGACCGAAACAACTACCGTAAACTACCGCTGGGAACTGAACAGCGACCACTCGTTCAACTTCCTGCTGGGACAGGAAGGCGTAGATTATCGCTCGGAAGGTTTTCAGGTTATCACCTCCGGACAGTCGAATGACTTCCTGACAAACATCAGTTCGGGTACACGTGCTTCATCGTGGGCCGACTCTACGACCTCTTATTCGTACTTGTCTTTCTTCGGACGTGGCGAATATAACTACAAGGATCTGTATTACGCTGACTTCTCCGTACGTGCGGATGCTTCTTCACGTTTCGGTACCGGCAACCGCTGGGCAGGATTCTGGTCGCTGGGCTTCATGTGGAACTTGAAGAGCGAACCGTTCCTGAAAGACATCGAATGGCTGAGCAGCGCACAGATCGCACTGAGTACAGGTACTTCGGGTAACTCTTCTATCCCCGACTACGATCACCTGGCACTGGTTTCAGGTAAAGCCAATTACGAAGATCAGGCCGGTATCTATCCGTCGCAGAGCGGAAACGAGGATTTGAGCTGGGAAAAACTCTGGTCGAGCAACGTAGCTCTGCGCCTGGGATTCATCGACCGCATCAACCTCGATATCGAATTCTACAACAAGAAAACAACCAACATGCTGATGCTCGTGCCCGACTCTTACGCACTGACCGGCGAAGGAGAACACTGGGACAACATCGGTGCCATGCTGAACCGTGGTGTGGAATTCAACGTAAGCGCCGACGTGATCCGTACGAAAGACTTTGTATGGAGCGTAAACGCCAATGCATCGTACAACAAGAACAAGCTGCTGGAACTCTACAACGGAGTACAGGAATACGAAGTTTCTACTACTGCCACCAAGCTGGTTGTAGGACACTCTGTAAGTGAATTCTATATAAACCGCTATGCCGGAGTAAATCCTGCCAACGGTGACGCCCTGTGGTATACCAAGGACGGACAGATTACCAACGAATACAACGAAGGCGACAAGGTGATGACCGGAAAGACTTTCGACGCTCCCTGGCAGGGCGGTTTCGGAACATCGCTGGCATGGAAGGGTTTCTCGCTCGCCGCTCAGTTCAGCTGGGTAGCCGACCGCTGGATGTTCAACAACGACCGCTACTTTGAAGAAAGCAACGGACTGTATACCGCATACAACCAGTCTAAACGTCTGCTGTACGACCGCTGGAAACAGCCGGGCGACATCACCGACATTCCTCGTCACGGAGTCACTCCTCAGTTCGACGACCGTTTCCTGGAAAATGCTTCCTTCCTGCGTCTGAAGAACGTTACGCTGGCTTATGCCTTCCCGCAGCGCCTGCTGAGCAAGAGCAATTTCTTCAGCTCGGCAAGAATCTACCTGCAGGGACAGAACCTGCTGACGTTTACCGGATTTACAGGTCTTGACCCTGAATCTTCTTCAAACGTATACAAGGCACAGTATCCTATGTCAAGACAGTTTACACTTGGTGTAGAGGTTTCATTTTAATTAATATAGAAAAGAAAAATGATCAAAAAAATAAAGAAATATTTCATATTGTCTGCTATAGCCCTGCTTGCTACTTCCTGCCTCGACAAATATCCGGAAGATGCTATCCAGCAGGACAAGGCCATCAATACTGTAGACGATGCCAACCTGGCTGTAATCGGTATATACGATGCCTTCAAGAGCTCTTATCTGTACTCCGGATACCTGACTCTGCTACCCGACTTGCAGGCCGATTTTGTGTATGCCGTAAACGGATATTCGAATACCTACGGTGATATCTGGCGCTGGAAAGACATCCATCCTACCAACGAACAGGTGGAAGCTGTATACGGCGCACTGTATGGCGTGATCAACCGCTGTAACTTCCTGCTCGACAACGTAGAGAAAGTTAAGAAGTCTATCAAGACCGATGCCGATTACGACCGTCTGGACCAGTACTGCGGAGAGGCTTACTTCGCACGTGCACTGGCTTACTCGGAACTGGTAAAGATGTACTGCAAGCCTTACGAAAGCGATGAGGACGCAGCCAACCAGCTGGGTGTGGTCATCACCGAACACTACAAAGGCAACGAACCGATCGTACGTGCCAATCTGAAGGATTCGTACCAGTTCATTCTGGACGACCTGGACAGAGCAGCCGAACTCCTGAAACTGGAAGACGACTACAGCTCGGCTACCGACGGAGCGCTGTACGACTCTCCTTACTTCAGCGAATATACCGTACATGCCCTGCGCGCACGTATCTCGCTGTACATGAAGCGCTGGGATGATGCCATCAAATATTCATCGAAGGTGATAGACGACGGATATTATGCTCTGTCAAGCTGCAATCAGAATATCTCGTCGGGCGTAAGCTACTATAAATACATGTGGACCAACGACCACGCTACCGAAATCATCTGGAAAGTAGGATTCACCATCAACTCTTACGGAGGTGCACTGGGTATGATCTTCGCCAACTACGACTATCAGACACTGAAACCTGATTATGTACCGGCTTTGTGGGTACTGAACCTGTACGACGCAAACGACCTGCGTGCCACTACCTTCTTCCAGTCGTTTACTACCGGCTACGACCACGGACTGACCTGGCCGCTGCTGATCAAGTATTTCGGAAACGAAGAATTCATGAACGCAAGCATCCGCCACGTCTGCATGCCGAAGGTATTCCGCCTGTCGGAACAGTACCTGATCCGTGCTGAAGCATACGTACAGAAAGGCGACTATGCCAAGGCAGGAAGCGACATCACCACCCTGCGTATGGCACGTTACTCTTCTTACGGAGGTTCTACAGCCTTGTCGAAAGACAATGCCATGGATGTCATCGAACAGGAACGTGTGAAGGAACTGTACATGGAAGGCTTCCGTCTGAACGACCTGAAACGCTGGCACAAAGGCTTCCAGCGCAAGCCGCAGGACCAGTCGCTGAGCAACGGCAGCAGCCTGAAGGTAGAAAAAGACGATCCGCTCTTTGTATGGCCTATCCCGCAGCACGAAATAGAAGCACCGGGAGCCGACATCACACCGAATGAAAGTAATAAATAAGTTAAAAACATACGATAATGAAAAAACTGTTTATTGGTTGTATCGCAGTTATTGCTGTTTTGATGGGGCTCGCCGGATGTAATTCGGAAAGAACTACTTATGAAGGTCCCAATTATCTTATGTTTTCCGATACGCTTTACCGCTATGCCGTACAGGAAACCGGAGAGGTATTCAATGTACCTGTCTCTGCTACTGTTCCTGCCGACTACGACCGTACGTTTGCCGTTGAGGTGGTAGACAGCATCAGCGATGCAGTGGAAGGAAAGCACTACAAACTGTTGTCGAACACTGTTACGATCAAGGCCGGCGAATGTGCTGCCAACGTACAGGTTCAGGGAATCTACGATAACATTGACATCAATGAGTATCTGACTCTCGGACTCCGACTGATTATCCCGAAGGAGGAACAGTGGAGCTTGTATGGCATCGATACGAAAGTCGTTCTGCAAAAGGCATGTCCGTTCGACATCCACACCTTTACGGGATATTGCAAGGTGACTTCCAGCTACTTCGAAGATTATATGCAGAATGTAACCATGCGTCTGATCAAGACAGAGGTAAATCCGGAAAAGGAAAATTCTGTCATTCTGCACGACCTGTATTACAAAGGACATGATATCGTGTTGGATTTCGACCGCAAGAATCCGCTCGAACCGCTGGTGAGCATGGAAGAACAGGTATGTGGAACTACCAGCGAAGCTTTCGGTACCATCTATGGCGACGGTAACCTGCTGATGTATCAGCCTACAATGTATACGTCTTACTACAGCACATGCGAGAAGTTCGTATTCCAGTATGTCACGCTGCATGTCGACGGAGTAGGTACGGTAGGTACTTATGCCAACATCCTGGAATGGATCAGCGATGCGGAAGCCGAAAAATTAATAGAAGAAGGTTATTAATATTTATCAAATGCAATTCATTATGAAAACACTTTATATGAAACCGATTTACCTGCTCATGGTACTGACCATGATGATGGGTTTTACATTTACAGCATGTAGCAGTGACGATCCTGAAGGATCAACAACAGTAGAATTTCCTGCCCTGAAAGAACTTTCGGGAAATGCAGGAGAAACACTGGAACTGTCATTCTCTGCCGGAACAGACTGGACACTGAGCAGCAACAAGGGATGGTGTAAGTTCAAGGACGGCGAATTTACAGAAACGACTCTCTCTGGTAAAGCCGGCTCACAGACAGTACAGATCGTGATTTCTGAATCACAGCTCACCAGCGAAGTTGCCGAACTGACACTGACTATGGGTGGAAAGTCGCAGGTTATCTGCAAGGTTACTTGTCAGGAAAAGCAATATGCCGACCTGGTAGTAACTGATGAAGAAGGAAATGTATACGATGCAGAACATCCGCTGGTTATCAAGGGTAGCGGACTGACAGACAATGCATACGACATCGTGTACACGACTATCAAAGTGGAATCGGAAAAGACGGTCGGTATCCCTGAAAAACCGGACTGGATCAAGGCTCAGGCTTCTACTGAAACTCCGGGAGTATTCCAGCTGACATTCGACAAGGCTTCGGGCATTTCTGTAATCAACTCTTTCAACAATGCAGACGACAAGCTGGTCATCGCTACAAAAGATAAGAAACAGCAGATAGAAATTCCGGTTTCTTACGAAGGATTGAGAGAAAATGTGATTACTTTCAAGGAAACAGACCTGTCGTTCACAAAGAACCACATGACACTGGATCACAACTCTACTTACTTCTCTGTATCCAACTCTATGACAGGAGAAGAAACTACTTACTCGCTGCCGCTTACACTGACTGTAGACCAGGTAAGAAACGGTGAGTTCAGTTACATCATCGGTCGCGTAGATAGAGAAGAAATTTATCCTAACTACTATTCATATACTTACGACTTCGATGCAACGGGTCTGGATAGCTGGGTTAAGGTAAGCATCAACAATAAGAACGTTTCTCTGGATGTTGACAAGCTGACAGGAGATACAGAAAGAGGTGCCATCGTACTGTTGATTTCTAAAGACTTCTGCGACAAGTACAAAGGACACTACAACGATATGCTGCTGGACGAAGAAGGATACTTCAGCTCAACTTATCAGGACAATGTGATGGTTAGCTTCACACAGGTTCCTGAAAAGAAAGTGACCAGCCTCCAGCTCAAGGGTTATGTAATGATGAACGGTACTTTGACTCCGTTCGAAAAGGTACCTGACGATGCAGCCATGATCCGTGACTCAAGCGACCCAATGTTCGAATATGCCGACAAGATGACTCCGAATTTCTGGTATGTATCGGCCGACAAGTCTGTACTTCAGAACGGAAACAAGATCTATCTGGAAGTAGTAGGTGATATTCCTTCAGGTTACAACGTTGGAATCATGAACAACTGGGCTTGGAAAAATACTCAGGCAACCAGCGAAACCATCGACGGCAAGACATACATCGTTGTTTCAGGTCTGCCTACACAGGAACAGATCAACGAACAGCCTGTCATGACCGTAGGTGTAGCTAACTTCGATACGATGGATATTTTAATTGAATGTGGAATTCAAGTTTGGTTATAATTACATAATTGGTTATAATGAATAAACTACAATTTAATATAGTAAAACTACTGTTTGTATCACTCATAGCCGTGTTCTCGGGCATGGCTATGAGCGGATGCTCTGACGATGAAGAAGTGAACCAGAGCCAGTACGGCTATGTTCAGTTCAAGCTCTACAAGGAGGCATCGTACAACAACGGAACAGAAGCTGCCACTCAGAGCGCTGCAACACGTGCTGCGGACGATAGTCTGGGTGAAGCAAAGAAAATTGAGGTGGAAATGCTGTACAACGGTACCAGCATTACACAGACTTTGGTGCTGAATGCTTACAACGATGAAAACGCGGAATACGGACTGCGCAGCGACAAGTTGCAGTTGCTGGTGGGCGACTACAAGATCGTAGGATACAGAATCTACGACAAGCTGGACCAGGTTATCACCGGTATATCGGCCGATGCCGACGAGATGTTTACTGTCGTTCCTTCCGGACTGACAGTAAAAGACCTGACCATCGACGCACAGGCCAGAGGTTCTGTCAAGTTCAAGCTGGAAAAGCAGTTGCCTCAAACACGTGCCAACAGCGAAGGTTATCTGTTCAGCGACATCCAGCTGGCTACTATTCAGGTACAGAACACCTTCAGCCAGGTGACTTACAAGTTCGAAAAGCTGAAAGCCAGATACGAAGAAGAATATGAACTGACAAACCCCGACAGCGAAAACGACAAGTACAAAGATCACGGGGTAGCTTACTGCGACTCTGCCGTATGGTTGCCTGCCGGTGACTATAAGGTGATTTCGTATACTGTATACACCAAACAGGGTGTCACAGAAACCGAACTCGAAACACAGGCTGTCAGCGGTGAAACATTTACCGTAAAAGACAACCAGCTCACCGAGTATGCCATCGTACCGGTACTGGTATCGGAAACAGCCGAAAACATCAAGGACTATCTGGCCCTGAAGGAAATCTGGGACAAGATGGGAGGAAAGAACTGGAGCTACTACGGAGATACTTATCCGCAGGGTGCTAACTGGAACTTCAATAAGGATATCGACATGTGGGGCGACCAGCCGGGAGTAACACTCAACAGCAACGGTCGTGTCACTTCTCTTTCTTTGTCTGGATTCGGTGCGTCGGGCAAACTGCCGGATGCTATCGGACAGCTGACTGAACTGCGTATCCTGGCGCTGGGTTCACACGATGAAACATACGGTGGAACATTGTTCGGTCCCCAAGGCATACAGCCTGACATGAGCGAAGCCAAACGCAACGAAATGCGTATGGACTACAAGAAGCATTTCCTCGACAGAGATGTACGTGCCAACTTGTCGGAAATGTTGCAGTGGACAATAGACAACTATACTTCTCCGAGCAACAAGATCAAGAAGAATAGCCGTATCTCGAAGAAGGATACTCAGATCGGTATATTGACCAACGGCATCACCGGTGTATCGAAGGCTGTCATGCGCCTGAAGAACTTGCAGCAGTTCTACATTGCCAACTCTCCTATCAAGTGCGAAGATATTTGTACCAGCTGGACAGATCCTCAATCGGCGTACGCACAGGAATATGAGAAGGAAAATCTGAGCTGGTCTGACATGACCAACCTGACCGACGTGGAACTTTACAACTGTGTGAACTTGGTTCGTCTGCCGCTCGACATGATCGGTAACTTGCCCGAATTGCAGTTGCTGAACGTTGCCTGCAACCAGAACATCACCGGCGCTCAGCTGAGAGAAGACTGGTCGAAACTGTGCGACATGCCTGCCGGACCAAGACTTCAGATTCTCTACATGGGATACAACAACCTCGAAGAGTTCCCGGATGACGCACAGCTGCACAAGATGGTTAAGTTCAAGATGCTGGACTGTACTACCAACAAGGTACACACCCTGCACTCATTCGGAACGGACATCAAGTTGTCTACCCTGTATCTGGATAACAACAAGATTACTTCTATCCCCGATGACTTCTGTGCATTTACCAACGAGGTAGAAACATTAGGTTTCTCTTACAACGAACTGACTGAGGTTCCGAACATCTTCAACGCGAAGTCTATCTACATCATGAGCAGCGTAGACTTCTCGCACAACAAGATTACCGGATTTGCCGGCGGCGACGATAACTTCAAGGGTATCAACGCATACACGGTTTCACTGTCGTACAACAAGCTGAAGAACTTCCCGAAAGCACTGTTCAAGTCGGGCTCTCCTATCCAGACTCTGGACCTGACAGCCAACGAACTGACCGAAGTGAAGGAAGGCGACATGCAGGGCCCGAACGCTCATCTGCTGCAAACCATCGACTTGCGTTTCAACAAGCTGACCAAGCTGTGCGATGACTTCCGTGCCACAAACATTCCTTACCTGAGCGGTATCGACCTGAGCTATAACTCGTTCTCACAGGTACCTCCTCAGCCGTTGAACTGTAGCGAACTGAAGGCTTTCGCTATCCGCTACCAGCGCAACGAAAAAGGTGAACGTACCCTGCGCGACTGGCCGGTAGGTATTACTCAGTGCCCGAGCCTGGTACAGTTGCAGATTGGTTCGAACGATATTCGTAAAGTGGACGAAACCATGACACCGTACATCTGGATTCTCGACATCAAGGACAATCCGAACATCTCCATCGACCTTTCGGGTGTCTGCTCGGCTATTCAGGCCGGTATGTATTACCTGTTCTACGACAAGACTCAGGATATCCGCGGATGCGACATTTTAGGAATAGAACGATAATTAAAGAACAAAGGAAATATAACTGATTATGAAAATTATAAATCGATTGATACTTGGACTGGCTGTTTTCGCTGGAATCACAACATCGTGTAAGGAAGACGATGACGTGAACATCCCGGGCGGACTCTCGCTCGACGTGGAGGAAATCACGGTGGGACCCGAAAAGTCATTCAAAGAAATTATGGTCAAGGCAGATGTCAACTGGCAGGCCAGCAGCTCTACGCCGTGGATATCTGTATCGCCCGCCAACGGAACAGGAAGCGCAACCTGTGAGCTGAATATCGACTCTACACTGACCTACACGGCACGTACCGCACAGATACGTTTCAGCCCTGCGGGCAATGAGGCGAAAATCCTGAAGGTAACTCAGTTCGGTTTCGGAAAACAGATCATTCTCGACAAGCCGGAAGTGGAACTGGAAAACTCCGACATCGAAGACAACCGTTACTTCGACGTAAACATTTCTACCAACGTGCAGTTTGCCATCGAAGGGGTAGAATATTCGTTTGCCGAAGAAGTGCCGGCCGATGAGAAAGAAGGCATGAGTGCTTCCGATAAAGCCGACTGGCTGACATTGCCGAAAGAAGAAGACTTGAACGTGAACCTCGATCGTGGTTCGCGTCCGCGCTCGGTAAAAGCAAGATTCAAATGGAACATGAACGCCGTACCTTATACTCGTGTGGCTAAAGTCAAGCTGGTACCCAAGAACAGCGAAGACCAGCTGGTAGACAGCGACGGTAATGAGATTGATGCAGTATACCTCACCGTAACTCAGAAACCGGCTATCCGCATCGAAGACAACCGCGCAGGCGACTCTATCTCTATCGTCCTCATCACGCAGAAGGTACAGTGCATGTATTCACTCGACGTGAGCGAGAACATGCGTAACTGGTCCGACGTAACTCTGTGGGAAGAAACCGACGAAGACCTGCCCGAAGCTGCTGCCGTAGGACGTGTCCGTTCGCTTTCTATCGCCATGATCGATACCAAGGAAACATTGCCGCAGGAAATCAAGAACCTGAAGTATCTGGAATCATTCAACATCCAGAGCAATACCAACCGTCAGGATCGTGAAATCGTACTGGGCCCGGAAATCTGTGAATTGAAGCACCTCAAGAAGCTTTCCATCACATCATACGGTCTGGTAGAGCTGCCCGAAGAATTTGTCAAACTGGGAGGAGCTTCCGACAAGAGCTATGTCGGTCTGGAACAGCTCGGACTGGGAAGCAACAACTTCGCTTCGCTGAGCAAGGTAACCAGCATCGTCAACAAGGAAAACTTCCCGAAACTGAAAGTACTGAAGCTGTCGGGATGCAGACGTAACGATACCATGCTCGACATGTCGCAGATGGAAAGCGGATATAAGTGGAAAGGCAAGCACATCGGTATGTATGTAGACCTCGACAAGTCGAGCGACAAGAACGAGTTCATGAAGCTGATGGAATGGGATACCCTCGAACAGTTGCAGTTGTCTTACGGATTCATCGAAGGCGAACTGCCTACCGACGAGGAAATGATGGCCAAGTTCGGAAACTACAGCCAGTATGCCAGCCAGCATCCTGATGCCGACGTCTGCACACTGCTGGCCGATACCTGCCAGTGGCTGAAGACATCCGACAAGGCAGTGACCGTAAAATACGATGGCGGCGAGTTCTCGGTAAAAGGTACCGACGTACCGTGCGTACTTCCTAACACCAAGGTGTTCTACATCAACCTGAACTTCCTGACAGGCAAGCTGCCTAACTGGATTATCTTCCATCCGTACCTGATCGACTGGTATCCGGAATCGATGGTGTTCCAGCAGGAAGGAGGAAAGAACTCAGACGGCGTAGAAGTTGGATTCAACGAGGTTCCTATGGACTTCGACTATTTCTACGGAAAACAGGCCAACGACCCGAATGCCGCATTCCCGAAATATTTCGGAAAATATGTACTTGAGGAAGAAACATCAGGAGAATAACACGTAATTTTAATACTTAAACTAGAATGAAGAAAAGATATATATATATTGCTACACTTGCTTTGTTTCTGGGTGCATGTTCGGACAACGAGCTGGAACAGACTTATACTTCGGAACAAAATACAGAAATATATTTTGAAATCACATCCATGTCCTAAAAAAGCAATTATTACTGCACTCAATTTATCCGAACCATACTATGCACATGTGTCAGATGGTTAATTAAGTTCGATTTTAACTTTTTGAATTTTTTCAGTTTCATTAACATGAGT
>ENA-OOQR01000158-OOQR01000158.1-human-gut-metagenome-genome-assembly--contig:-NODE-158-length-13030-cov-3.328170_pt1 | contig 13030 bp, 10 predicted proteins | sample MGYA00241268_ERZ501175 | MGnify/ENA primary metagenome ERZ501175 (study PRJEB25962, sample SAMEA2042491) | human gut metagenome | biome: human gut; feature: human-associated habitat; material: faeces...
GCACACAAGACTTTCTTAAATATGTGCGCGGCATAGATGTTACGGAAAGCAGTCTGAGCCTGAACGGAAAGCAGAACACCCTTATTTATCTGGAAGACAGAAAGATAAGTTTCGAACAGCTCAAGTCGATACCGCCTTCAATGATTGAAGACATTGAGATAATTCCGTTCGCCGACGGATCGTATGGCGAGAAAGCTACGGGCGGAGTGGTGAAAATACATCTTAGACAAGAAGGAGGCCTAATAGGCTCGGCAACCGTATACGGAGGTATGAACACCGAGGATCTGTACGGCGAATCGCCGAGGCTGAACCTGCTTTACACCAAGGGAAAATTTACGCTTAACAACTATCTGACGGCCTTTGAATGTGGAAAATATCCTGACATCCTCACAAAGGAATATAACAGCAGTGACGACTCTTACACATATAAGCACAACATAACCAGATACAGGACTTTAGGCGACAACCTGTCGCTGAGATACGCCTTCAACAAGACAGACAGGATAGACCTGTACGGCGGAGTGTCGGCAAGCTGGAACAGAACGTCAAAGAACAGCATTAGCGGAAACGACACTCTCAATATAGAGACTAAGCCCATCAGCCATGCATACAGCATAGGCACACAATACCGTAAGGGACTGGGCAACGGAGGTGAAAACTTCTTGAACATGCGTATAGACTATTCAAAAAGCAAATATGACAACGGTCAGGAATACAACAAAAACGGAATGCTTGACAATGCCAGGCAGGATTATGACTTTGACGTAGTGTCTGTATCGCCATACACCTATTTCAAGTTAAATGATAAAATGAACCTGACAGCCGGTCTTGAGTATTACTATATGTCCAACACGAACAACAACCGAGGCACAAAGACGATGTCATATATAGACGACGCCAAGTATCGCCTGAATCAGGATTACTATTCTGCATGGGCTGAATACAGCCTGATACCGAGCAAGTCGCTGTTCTTGAAGTTCGGGATGAGATACAGCGGAACGAACGAGAAATACAAGGATTATCTGGACAGCTCAAACAACTTTGAGAGATGGCAGGACGGAATATGCCCCTCGCTGTCAGGACAGTGGACCATCGACGAAAACAAGATGAGATATTTGAGCATCAGCTACCGCCGCATGTTCTATCTGCCCAACTACGGCTACCGTATTCCTAACGTGACATGGCAGGGAGACGACCTCTACAGCATAGGCAACACGGATCTTAAAAAGGAGGTGTATGACGATGTAGAACTGTATTTCTCTTTAAACAGACGTTTATCTTTCTCATATAGCATGAGCTACGGAAGCGACATTGTGAGCGTAATAATGCATAAGGACGAAAACCGCCCGGGCGTATATTACACCAGGCCTGAAAACTCTGCCTACTGCATGCAGCAGTCGCTCACGATGAACTATACCGGGCGTATATTCAGCTTCTGGCACACAAATACAAGCGTTGCATATCTATACAGACATTCACGCAGTGGCGAGAACAAGATTAATCACGGAACTTTTACGTTCAGAAGCAACAACGACTTCAAGATAAACAAGTATTTAGGACTTACGCTCAACATGACAGCATCGAGCAAAAGCAGGACTGAAAGCTACGAGAATAATGCGAGATTCAAAATGGACGTCAGCGGATATGTGTCGCTGATGAAAGGAAAGATGAACGTGAGCCTTCTGTACGAAAACATACTCTACAACACAAAGAAACTTACTATGTTCGGTGAAGGCTGGGAGAAGAGACGCACTTTGCTTACACCGGATTCGCACGTAGTGCTGTTTGTTACATGGAACTTCACGGCAGGAAAGAAGATAAAGAATCAGAAGCTGCCTACAATCAGCAATACGCAGATGGAAACTCCTACGTTCTAAAACGTGTATGACTTTTAAATGATTAAATAATCAGCTATCAGCTGTGCTGACAATTAACATATTATTTTCCGGCAGAAAAGTATCGTTTGTTATACTATTCTGCCGGAAATTTATTTTGTAATCTTGGCTAACGGCATACATATTTTAGGGAACAGAAGTCAGAAAAGGAAACAGAGCCAACAGATAATAGTTTGTTGGTTTAACCAAAACAGCTTTAATCAGAAAAGGGCTGTTTGAAGTCAACCAATTTCAGAAAAGGGCAAATAAGCGAAAAGGAATAAAAAGCGTGATGAGTTGTAAATTAAACTCATCACGCCATAACACACAAATAATCAGAATATTATATAATAATGTGACGAGTGACGACTTAATAAGAAAAATATTTTTAGCTATGATTTAAATCCTTGGCATGACAAAACAGGCAAACGGATGCCAAAGGCACTAAATGTACAAAAGACTTTCTCTCTGGCCTGATGTTAAACACAGCCATATATATAAATATGTATAGAAGGCGTAACACATAAAAACAAAAAAGCGTGAACATTTTTCTGTTCACGCTTAATATATTGATGTATATACTTTCAAAATTTATTTAGCGTATGCAACGCTTCTTGTCTCACGGATAACAGTGATCTTAACCTGTCCGGGATAAGTCATCTCATTCTGAATCTTAGTTGCAATCTCGCCAGACAGATTTTCTGTTTCCTTGTCGTCCATCTTGTCGGCGCCAACTATCACGCGCAACTCACGTCCTGCCTGAATTGCGTATGTCTTTGTAACACCGGGATAACTCATTGCAATAGCCTCAAGATCGTTAAGACGCTTGATGTAAGCCTCAACAATTTCACGGCGTGCACCCGGACGGGCTCCACTGATAGCATCGCAGACCTGAACGATAGGAGCAAGCAATGTGTTCATCTCTATCTCGTCGTGGTGAGCGCCAATGGCATTAACAATGTCCGGTTTCTCCTTATACTTTTCAGCAATCTTAGCACCATAAAGAGCGTGCGGCAGTTCGCTCTCCTCATCAGGCACCTTACCAATATCGTGCAACAATCCGGCACGTTTAGCCTTCTTAGGATTAAGACCAAGTTCTGAAGCCATCACAGCACAGAGGTTTGCAGTCTCACGTGCATGCTGCAAAAGGTTCTGACCATAACTTGAACGATACTTCATCTTACCGATGATACGGATAAGCTCAGGATGCAAGCCATGAATACCGAGGTCGATGGCTGTACGTTTACCTGTCTCGATAATCTCGTTGTCAAGCTGCTTCTTTACCTTAGCAACAACCTCCTCGATACGTGCCGGGTGGATACGTCCGTCAGTAACAAGCTGATGTAGAGCCAAACGGCAAACCTCACGGCGAACAGGATCGAAAGCAGAAATAACGATTGCCTCAGGAGTGTCGTCGACAACTATCTCAACTCCGGTTGCAGCTTCAAGGGCTCTGATGTTACGTCCTTCACGGCCGATGATGCGTCCCTTAACCTCATCGTTGTCGATATGGAACACGCTGACAGAATTTTCTATCGCTGTTTCAGTGGCAACGCGCTGTATTGTCTGTATTACTATCTTCTTGGCCTGAGCATTGGCGTTAAGCTTAGCCTCGTCCATTATCTCGTTGATATAGCTTGCGGCGTCAGTACGGGCCTCGTCTTTAAGGCTCTCAACAAGGCGGTTCTTTGCCTCCTCTGCGCTGAGTCCTGAAAGTTCCTCAAGCTTGGCACGCTCCTGAAGCTGCATTTTGTCGAGTTCCTCCTGCTTGATCTGCAAAAGTTTCTTCTCGTTGTCAACACGCTGCTGCTGCTGGTCAACGTCCTGCTTTCTGCGTCCAAGCTCTTCCTGACGCTGATTCAAAGAGAGTTCTCTCTGCTTCAGGCGGTTCTCGCTCTGCTGTATTTTTTGGTTACGGCTCTGCACCTCTTTTTCGAGTTCAGACTTTTTATTAAGAAAAATCTCCTTAACCTCAAGTTTTTTCTTTTCCTTCAACACTTCAGCTTCTTTCTGAGCTGCCGAAATCATCTCATTATATTTCCCGGTAAGAACATACCTGAATATAAAATATCCGCCCAAGCCACCGATAACGAGGCCTACAACGGCAAGAATAATATTTAATATCATTTGTTTATTTTTATAATGTTAATATTCTCACTTGTTATTTTTTGTCGGTTGCGTCACGTCTGTTGGTATCAGACACTCCAAGAGCATCTTCAATCTCGTTGGTTATCTTTGTGAGAATATCGTCATAGGGTGCTGTGTCGTTGTTAGTCTTTTCAAACTCCAGATTCAGCGCAATGCTTATCATTGCCATATACAAAATATCCTTCTCGCTTTTGGTGTTTCTAAAGCGCTCTGAATATGTATTAACCGTTTCTGTAATAAGCTTAGCCGCCTTACGATAAAAAGGTTCTTCTTCCGGTATGATGTTATACACCGGTATCTCCGTATCATAAACGTGCAGTCTTATATTTAATTTATCCTTTCCTTCAGCCATCGCTACGTTATTATTCCTCACTTAGCAGCGTGATACATTTGTTAACCTCTCTGATTAAGGCCGCCAGCCTGCGCTTTGCAGACTCGATGTCTCCGTCTGAGATTTCCATCATCTTGGCCATCTTGAGGCTTTCCTGATCTTTCTGTGCCTGTTCCAGATTAGATTTAAGACGCTTAAGTTCCTTGTCCTGTGAATCCAACATCGCGTAAAGTTCCTCGTTTTCTTTCTTCAATTGGTTATACTGAAGAATCATCTGCCTCACACGTGTTGTAAACAGCGTCATTATTTTATCATTGTCAGCCATCACAAAAAGTTTTGCCTACAAATTTAGCACAAATTTATCAACTTGCAAAATTTATTCAGCCGATTTTACATAAATCAACAATTAATGCCATAATGAGACACTATGCGGCAATCTCATCACGGCATATTGTAATCGCGTTATTTTGAAGCCTGCTTTGCGTTATCGTCGTCAGAAGGACGCGGTTCTTTCTTAGCAAGCATCACAACCTGGAACACAAAATCAGTGATCCATTTTTCGCTGAAGCCCAGACGTTTGTCATAATTACGGATAGCGACAACAGTCTTCATAACGCTCATATCCTTAAAATCATTTTTATTGAATATATCTGAAACGGTCTTTTGCGTCATGCTGTATATGGCTTTCTTCATAAACGACGGCATACGGAGCTTAAACTTCATCAGGTTACCCATCAGCATCATTATATCCTGTGTAAAGTTTTGGAACTGAATAAGATAGGTCTGAACGTCCTGTATCTTGCGGCAATTCTTACGAATACTCTGATCTACTTCCTTAAAGAAGTCGTCCTCTGTTCCATACAAGTCCTTAAGCATTTTCTTGCAGTGCTTTTTCTCCCCTACACCAAGCTTGTTGTTCACAGTAGGCACATGCAGAGTGGTTTTGAACATTCTCAAATCAGGAAGCATCGCAAGATTAGTGATTCCTGCATTCTCTGCTATTGCAGCCTGAAGATATACACGCACAAGCGTCATATAGTCTTCCATACCTCCTGTTTTATGTTCCTCTTTATTGCTTTTTCCAAATAATTTACCAAAAAATCCCATATCTTCAATTTGAATAATTTAAACCAACTTGCCACGGACCTTGCCACGGCAAAACAAATATAAATGCAAAATTACATCAAATACATCAAAAATCAAAATAAAATTTGATTATTATCAACTTTTATTATACCTTTGCAAAACATATTCGATCAGGCTATTAGATGTATAAATTTCTGATAAACATCACAAAGACCTGACAAAACAAGCGCTCGACAAGTTAAGTATTATCAAAATTAACAGAATAAGATGAAAGGTATCGTATTGGCCGGTGGCTCAGGCACCCGTCTATATCCAATTACAAAAGGTATCAGCAAGCAATTGATACCTATTTTTGACAAACCGATGATATATTATCCGATATCAGTCCTTATGCTTTCAGGCATAAAAGACATTCTTATAATATCGACACCTTACGATCTCCCCGGATTCAAGAGGCTTCTTGGTGACGGTTCTGATTACGGCGTTCACTTTGAATATGCCGAACAGCCTTCGCCAGACGGACTTGCCCAAGCTTTTATAATAGGAGAGAAATTCATCGGCAACGACAGCGTATGCCTTGTTCTCGGTGACAACATCTTCCACGGGGCCGGTTTCTCCGCATTATTGCACGACAGTGTCAAAGAAGCTGAGATTAACGGCAACGCAACTGTTTTCGGCTATTATGTAAATGACCCCGAACGCTATGGAGTGGCAGAATTTGACAAAGACGGAAATTGTTTAAGCATAGAAGAAAAGCCAGAGAACCCAAAGAGCAACTATGCAGTAGTAGGTCTTTACTTCTATCCCAACAGCGTTGTTGAAATAGCAAAGAACATTAAACCAAGTAAACGAGGTGAACTTGAGATAACATCCGTAAATCAAGAATATCTAAAGCGCAAAACTTTAAAAGTGCAAACTCTGCAACGGGGTTTTGCATGGCTCGACACGGGTACACACGACAGTCTGAGCGAAGCCTCGACTTTCATCGAAGTCATAGAGAAACGTCAGGGACTAAAAATTGCCTGTCTGGAAGAAATTGCATTTAATCAAGGATGGATAAATGCTGAAAAACTGAAGGAAGTGGCACAGCCAATGCTTAAAAATGATTACGGAAAATATTTGATGAGTTTAATAGACTAACAATAAATAAACTAGGATAATAGATAGATGAACGATTTTAGAAACACCCAAGAAGTTCAGGACGTTGCTGAAGAGCAGTCGTCCTTTAACTTTCAGACCATTTACAAGGCATTCATCCTTAATTGGAAGTGGTTTATTTTATCAATTCTGATATGCGTAGGCATAGGTTTCCTTTACCTGCGTTATACCACACCTGTTTACAACACTATTGCGAAATTGCTTATCAAAGACGACGACAACAGCCGCCGCACAGGCCGTGGTGGCCTTCAGGCTCTTGAAAGCATGTCAAATCTTGGAATTATAAGCAATAACTACGGTATTGAGAACGAGCAGGAAATAATAACATCTACAACAGTTGCTGAACAGACTGTACGCGACCTGAAACTTTATGTGAACTATTATTTAAAAGGTCACGTAAAAAATAAGCTTGTCTACAAGGAGCAGCCTGTAAGCGTAGACATGGACTTTGCACACCTCGAAAAGCTTAATGCACCTGTAAAGCTGAAAATAACACGAGATGCCGACAACTATGTCATTAAAGGCACATACTACGTTCCTGAAAACGAAGTGGCATTTGACGGTCCGTATGAAATAGAGAAAACAGCAAACAGACTCCCAATTATAATTCACACTAAAGCCGGAATATTAACATTAACGGCAAACGGGAACTATAAACTTGAAGACGGAGAGTCTCTGATAGCAATACTTACTTCGCCCCGCATGGCCGCAAGTAAATATGTCAGCAGTTTATCTGTAGAACAGACATCAAAAACTTCATCAGTCTTAAACCTTCAGCTCAAGGATCAAGACATCAGTCGCAGTATGGACTATCTGCGCCAGCTGGTTGTATGCTATAACAGACAAGCCAACGAGGATAAAAACGAAATTGCTGTACGCACTGAAGAATTCATCAACGAGCGTCTGGCAAAAATTAATGCAGAACTCAGTTCTACCGACGGTGCATTAGAAAACTATAAGAAACGCAACAGACTGATGGAACTCAAACTCGATGCTACAACAACATCGACCAATACATCTGTATATGAACAGAAACTCAACGAGGCAAACACTCAGATATCGCTCATAAGCAGCCTTATTAATTTTGCCAATCGTCCAGGCAATAAGCATCAGGTTCTTCCGTCAAATGTGGGACTGCAGGATGAAGCTTCAACATCACTTATAAACGAATATAACAAAATAGCATTGGAGCGCAACAGACTTCTCCGTACTGCTTCAGAAAACAGCCCAGTCGTAGTAGAGCTTACATCACAACTTGACGACATGCAGACAAGCATCCATCAGGCACTGCTACAGGCAAAGAAAAGCATAACAATACAACGTGATGCAATAAAAATGCAATTGGGACAATACAGCGGTGAAGTTACAAAAGCACCTGAACAGGAAAGAATCCTGACACAGATAGGAAGACAACAGGAAGTAAAATCAGGACTGTATCTTATGCTTCTGCAAAAACGTGAGGAAAACTCTATTTCGCTTGCAGCAACAGCAGACAAGGGCAAACTAATTGAAATGCCGCAATATGCAGGCAAAGTAAGCCCTAAAGGAAGCATAATATTGCTAATTGCCTTTGTATTGGGCATAGCCATTCCTTCATTGGTTCTATATATTATCAACTTCTTCAGATACAGAATTGAAGGACATGACGACGTTGCAAGTCTCACAAAACTGCCTATCATTGCAGACATCGTCGTTGCAAGTGAGGCAGCAAAGACAAGAGCCGATATCGTTGTGCATGAGAACGAGAACAATCAGATGGAAGAAATATTCCGTTCTATGCGTACCAACATTCAGTTTATGCTGAAAGAAGGACAGAAGGTTATTATGTTTACCTCTTCAACTTCAGGTGAAGGTAAGACGTTTACAGCAGCAAACCTTGCAGTAAGTTTTGCATTACTTGGCAAGAAAGTCATTCTTATCGGTCTCGACATACGTAAGCCAAGACTGGCTGAACTGTTTAAGATAAACAACCGTACTAATGGTATTACGCCATTGCTTACGATGTCACATCCAAGTTGGGATGATGTGAAGGGTCAAATATTGTCTTCTGAGATTAACGGCAATCTGGACTTGCTACCAGCCGGACCAATTCCGCCTAACCCTACAGAACTTGTGTCAAGACCTGCACTTGGAGAAATTCTGTCTCTGTTAAAGCAGAACTATGACTACGTATTAATAGACACAGCACCTGTAGGCTTGGTAACAGATACCCTTCAGATAGGTAAACACGCAGACATCTGTATTTATATGTGCCGTGCAGACTATACTCCAAAAGCAAACTTCGGCATGATCAATGAGCTGGCTGCAGAAAACAAATTGCCTAACCTGTGCATAGCAATCAATGGTATTGATTTGTCTGACAAGAAATACGGATATTATTATGGCTATGGTAAATATGGCAAGTATGGTAAATATGGCCATTACGGCAAAGGCAGATCATACGGATCATATGGTAATTACGGGGATTATTCTAAGAGCCATTACGGCAACAAGAACGATAATTCTGTAAAACGATAATTAAACTATAAAAAGTATACGGCATCTTTTTATTTAAAAGAGCCGTATACTTTTTAATTTTACATCACCTATAATTTTTACTTTAAATAAATTAATAATATTAACAACAATAAAGAATTATGACTATTGCAGTAGACTTCGACGGCACAATTGTTGAACACAGATATCCTGAAATAGGACGTGAAATACCTTTTGCCACAGAAACTCTGAAAATGTTGATAGCAGACCATCATAAACTGATATTATGGTCTGTACGTGAAGGCGAACTGCTTGATGAAGCTGTAAGATGGTGCAAGGACCGCGGTGTTGAGTTTTATGCTGTAAATAAAGACTATCCAGAAGAACAAGGTACAATCAACAACAATCATTTTTCACGCAAGCTGAAAGTTGACATGTTTATAGACGACAGAAACATCGGCGGACTTCCAGACTGGGGCACAATATATAGAATGATTAAAGAGCACAAAACATACAATGATATAATCATGGAACGCCAAGGGCATGTGGCATACGATGAAAGGCCAAAGAAAAAGCATTGGTGGCAGTTCTGACCAATAATTGAAAAAGCAAAAAAAGCGGCATTATGTATGATTGCATAATGCCGTTTTTTTTACATTAAACATGATTATTTCTGAAATTGAGATGAAGTCACATTATACAATGAATACCAATTCACCTTAACATACCATTCATCCAATCTTTCTGAACACAAAACGTACAATAAGGAAGTTTGTCGGTATGGCAATGCAATAAACAGGTATCGGCGCAAGCGTCTTTTCAACACCCAGCCAAATGAAAAGATTGAGTAAACCTATCTGCAGAAAATAGTTGAACAGATGCGCACCTCCAAAACCGAAACCGTTTTTTACAGACTTCTTCTTTCGGAAAGTAAATTTAGCCGACAATAGATAATTAACCACGAAACTCAAAAAATATCCTATTGTGTAAGCAACATTGACATTAATAACATGCTGCAAAAGCCAATATATACCATAATGCAATGCAGTAGCAATAACACCAACAATGCCAAAACGTATTATCTCGAAAAAAGTTTCACGACTAAACAACATAACCTATAATATTATATTTCTGCAAAGGTAATGCAAAGCATATACAAAACCAAATATTTGAAAACGATTAACAGCCTGCATTACATACGGCGCAATATGCGCGGAAACTGATATGCAAAAATCAGCGTACAAAGTATGGCGGCTGTAGCATCTGATATTCCTTCAGCAGCATAAACGCCCATGACACCCATTAATTTTGGCAGCAACAATGCCAAAGGTATAAGCAAGATGACCTTACGGAGCAAGGCAATGAACACAGAAACCTTTGCCTGACCTAAGGCGACAAACATATTCTGACAAGTGCGCTGCAATCCGAATATAGTCATACCGCACAAAAATACCGGCATTGCTCTACGCACAGCACTTATGAGAACATCATCGTTTGTGAACGCCGCAGCAACTACTGACGGGAACAGCACCATAAACAGCACCATGACAAAATTGAATGTGAACATTATAGCCAACACAATCTTAAAGCACGCCTTCACGCGCTCCTTGTTGCCGTGACCGTAATTATAGCTTACTATAGGAACAAATCCCTGCGCAAAGCCTGCAAGAGGAACGCTGACAACGAGCATTGCGCTCTGCATGATAGCCAAAGCACTTACGTTAATATCGCCAAACTTCTGAAGACTGCTGTTAAGAACAAAACCTACAAGGCTCTCTGTACTAGACATGATAAACGGAGACACACCAAGGGCAAGAATATGTGAAAGAACATTCTTGTCGAGACGCATATATCTGAACTCCAGTCGCAGCGAAGCTCTGCCTGAAGTAAGGAATCCAAGAATCCAAAACGCACTGCAAGCCTGAGAAATGACAGTGGCCAAGGCTGCTCCCTTAACTCCCATTCCAAGAACAAAGATAAATATAGGATCAAGAATTATATTGAGCACAGCCCCAATCAGCACCGAATACATGGCAATGGCCGGACGTCCCTGAGTGTTGATAAATGTATTAAGTCCGATAGACATTTCAACAAAGATCGTGCCTATAAGATAAACCGAAAGATAATCCTTTGCATAACCCACCGTATTAACCGATGCACCTGTGAACATCAGCAACGGCTCCATGAATATATATGTAAGCGAGGTTGTAAGAATTGTGAAAATAAGCAACAACACAAAGCCGTTGCCCAAGGTCTTCCCTGCCCTCTGCCTGTCGCCCTGTCCAAGAGCAATGGCAGCAAGAGGAGCACCACCGCCACTTACAACAGCCGAAAATGCCGAAATAAGAATAATGATTGCACCCGTAACTCCTATACCAGCCAACGCATCCGTACCAATGCCCGGAATATGGCCTATATATATTCTATCGACCAAATTATATAACAAGTTCACAATCTGCGCCGCTACAGACGGCAGTGCCATTCTGAGCACAAGCGGCAACATACGGTCTGTGCCAAGACGTTCTTCGTATGCAGTGTTACGCATCTTTTTATTATCCATAAATCACCTAAAAAAATTCTACCCAATCAGCAGAACTTAATAATGAAACATTAGAATTACCGGCATGAGAAACGGCATAAATGCTGATTTCAAGGCGCAAAATTACACAATATTCAGCAAACAGAAAATCAAAAGGTCATATTATTTTATGACATGAAATTAAAGAAGGACTTTTATAATAAATGTTAATTGCAGTTTATAATATCCACATCAATACGTTATAACAGTAAACAAAGCAAAATATGGAGCAGACCGGGTTCGAACAAATAGCAAAATCAACAAGAGCAAAAGCCGTGGCAACAGCCCGCGCTCTCTCCATGAGTATTGACGAAACTGAAGATATAGCTCAGAATGTAATACTAACGCTCGACGGACTGAAAAAGACGTGGATGGCCAAGCTGAACGACAACTGCCTGTTTATCTCGGCAAAAAACAAGATTAACATTGAAGAACAGGGAGACACTCTGCATAAGACAGTGCGCGAACTGCACGTACTGAAGTGTCCCTACAATGATTTAATCGAATAAAACTTTACGCTATGGACGAATACAGACTTCTGACCAACGAAGAGATTAACATTCTTGAAGAGAACGGATGTACGGCTGAAGACTGGACAAACATTAATGTGGCCGACGACTTTCAGCCTACTTACATAAAGAACGTCAACTTCTATGGCGAAATCTTTATGGGTGTATTCGAAAAGAACATTGAGGTGTCTAACGGATTTGTCAGGCACTCGGGTATAAGAAACGCCACGCTGCGCAACGCATATATAGGCGACAACTGCCTGATAGAGAATATCGGCAACTATATCAACAACTACGCCATAGGCGAGGAATGCTGTATATGCAACGTATGCACCATGGAGACTACGGCCGAAGCCACTTACGGCGAAGGCAACATCATATCCGTGCTCAACGAAGCCGGCAACGGCAATGTTATCCTGTTCAGCGGTCTGACAAGCAACCTGGCTGCACTGATGATACGCAACACCGATAACAGGGATTTTACTGCCGCCATAAGGGGAATTGTTAAAGACGACATTGAGCGCAGAGAGAGGGATAAAAGCACCGTTGGAAATAATGTGAAGATTGTAAACACTACCGAAATAACCAACACGCACGTCAGCGACAACTGCGAGATTAACGGTGCAAGGCGCATAAGCGACTGCACCCTGTCGGCAGGGCCTGAGGACAACGTGTTCATTGGTTCGGGCGTGATATGCGAAAACTCAATAATAACCGACGGTTCGGCAGTACTCAACGGAGCCAACATAGCCAACTGCTTTGTGGGCGAGGCAAGCCAGATAACCAACGGATTTACGGCAGAGAGCAGTCTGTTCTTTGCCAACAGCTATATGAGCAACGGCGAGGCCTGCGCCGCCTTCTGCGGTCCGTT